>Ga0209992_10000853_pt1 | contig 37051 bp, 34 predicted proteins | sample 2SBtaG_2_FD_182564 | JGI IMG/M metagenome (GOLD analysis project Ga0209992, IMG submission 182564) | Deep subsurface microbial communities from Kolumbo volcano to uncover new lineages of life (NeLLi) - 2SBTROV12_ACTIVE470 metaG (SPAdes)... | ecosystem: Environmental > Aquatic > Marine >...
CATAAAGTAGTTTTTTCTCGGTACTTGGTAAATATCTAATGGCGCATCCTTTATCAGAGCTAATATTTCATCTCGCACTTCGATCGTACAGCGTTCATCAGAATCCAAGCTAAAAATCCAATCACCTGTACAATGCGATATTGCCTCATTGCGTAATTTTCCATACCCATCAAATTCAATGTGCACAACTTTTGCACCTAATTCTTCAGCGATTTCGCTTGTGCCATCAGTGCTATGTGAATCAGCAACGATAATCTCATCTGCCCATAAAACACTATTAATACAGTCACGTATCTTTTCTGCTTCATTGTAAGCAATAATATAGGCTGAAATCCTCATAGCTAGGTATTTTAATTGAAAAATATGTGGTTAAATGTTACCTAATTACTGGGGATTTGGCACAATAAATGCGCGTTAGTTTAATCATTACCACCTATAACAGAGTTGATGCCTTGTCATTGGTATTGCGCAGCGTACAAAGCCAAACCGTATTACCAAAAGAAGTCATTATTGCTGATGATGGTAGTGCAAAAGAAACTCAAAAGATGATTCTCGATTTTAAAGTCGCATCACAGCTAAATTTGACACACTCATGGCAAAAGGATAAAGGCTTTAGGGCAGCCAAATCTAGAAATAAAGCCATCGCAAAATCAAAAGGTGATTACATTATCTTGATAGATGGTGACATGGTTCTACATCCAAAGTTCATTGAAGACCATATTGGTCACGCCGAGTCAGGTTGCTTTATTCAAGGCACTAGAGTGTTATTGACTCAAAGTGCAACTCAAGACGCACTGGTAAAAATGAAAACTAATTTTTCATTCTTATCTGGCGGTATTCAAAATCATAAAAATGCCATTCATTCAAATTTTTTATCTAGATTATTCTCAAAGAAAAAAAATTACTTACGTGGTATTAAGACTTGTAATATGGCTTTTTTCAAACAAGACTGTATCAATATAAACGGCTTCAATAATGATTTTGAAGGCTGGGGAAGGGAGGATAGTGAATTTGTGGTGCGTTTATTAAACAGTGGTATTCATCGAAAAAACCTTCGTTTTAATGCTATTCAATTTCATCTTTGGCACCATGAAAATACGCGCTCTTCACTACAACAAAACGACATCCTCTTGCAAAATGCAATTGATAATAATATAAATTGGTGTGATAATGGTATTGATAGGTATTTATAGCTATGTCCATTAGTAGACAAATTAAAGCCTTTATTCTTAGAAAACTTACCAGTAAGAAATCTAATGATTTTGATATCCATAAGGCTAAAAACGTATTATTTTTGCGTTATGATCGGATCGGCGATATGGTTATTACCACCCCTGTTTTTAGAGAATTAAAGCTTGCCTATCCACACATTAACATCACTGTTTTAGCCAGCACAGCCAATCAAGATGTCTTGACAAATAACCTTTATGTTGACAACATTGTCACCAATCATAAGAATAATTTACTAAGCGACCTTTCTTCATTGTTACAATTAAGAAAGCAAAAATTTGATGTCTGTGTAGAGTTTGATCATTCGGTAATACCGCATGCAATTTTACGGTTAAAAATCATCAGCCCAAAAAAAGTAATTTCTGTAAAGAAAGATGGCAGGTATGGTGTTAAAGGTAGTGAGTTACAGCTGTATGACTTTTATACTAAAAAAGATAAAAAAGCACATTTTAGAGATATCTGGCTGGCAACTTTAGAGCCGTTCGGTATTCAACCAAAGTCTGATAAATATGATTTGTTCATTACTGACGATCAACAAAAGCAAGCACAAAATTTTACTAAACAGTATTCATCTAAATTTTTAGTAGGTATTAATCTTGAGGGTGCTGTTAAAGGTAAAAAGATTAAATTCTCTGAGTTATGGAAAATCTGCCAGGGTATGCGCAAGGCAAATAACAATATTCAAATAATTATTCTAACAACGCCAAGTAATATACAAAACATTAGTGAAAAAGTAATAGAGAGCTCGCTTGACTATGTTGCTACCAGTTATAAAACCAATACCATTTTAGATGCTGCAGCGCTTATCAATCAATTAGATCTAATTATTACCCCAGATACTTCTATTGTTCATATTGCCTCTGCTTTTAATAAACCCATTGTCACCATTCATGAAAACAATCATAATAGTTTTCAATTGTTTTCACCAACATCAAGTCTCAATAAAACGGTTTTTTCCCCTAAAAATGATACTTTAGAGGGTTTTGATATTCAAAAAGTTATAGAATACTCAAATAAATTTATTAAGGATATTTCTTCATGAAGATTGCAGGTACCAAATATTGTGGCCATGATAGTGCGCTTTGCTTGTTAGACACAAAGCAAAAAACAGTCTTTGCCATGAGTACAGAGCGAGTGACAAGAATTAAGCATGATTATCTTGATATCACTCCAATTCTTGGTGCCTATCAATTTGATAGTGTTGACTATGTGGCGCATTCGTATAACGACTTTGAAGACAAAGGTCGTGATGGTGAGTTAAGGGAAAAGATGACCTACAATAAGGATATTGAGAAGGCCATTCGCTCTATTGTCAAACCCACTTATAGCAAAGATCTACGCATATCAAGAGCTGAGAAAAATAGATTCATATTTAAGTCTTTATTTACCAATTTCTCAGCGGTTAAATCTTACTATGGTGCTAAATATAGAAGAGCCTTAGTTAAGGAAACACCAGAAGGCAATAGACGAGCATTTACCAACTATATAAAAAATAACTTTAACAAATATAATTTATACCCGAAAGAAGTTTTCTTTTATGAGCATCACCTATGTCATGCTATTCCTTCTTACTACTTATCCCCTTTTAACGGAGGTGAAGCACTAGCTCTAACGATTGATGGCCAAGGAGATGGTTTTTTTAGTAAATTGTATGCTTTTAAAAGTGATACTGAATACGAACTAATTGGTCAATCCAGCGCTGATTTTATGGGTAGTGGGGATCGTTATTTATCAATCGGCCGTATTTATAATTATTTTACTCAAGCTATGGACTTGCACCCTAATAGCGACGAAGGCAAGGTTGAGGCTTTGGCTGCCTTTGGTAAGGCTGATGAAAACTTATTAAAGCAATTGAAGGATGCAACACAAATAGACAAAGAGTCTCTAAGCATTCATTACGATATTGAAAAGATTAGCCCTTTTTATGATATTGATTATTTAAAAGAGCAGCGGGCAAGCATGGGTGATGAAAACTTCTGTGCCGTTGTACAGGACTATCTTGAAGATACGATTGTTGATTATCTTAATCTTGCCTATGAAAAACACCCTATTAATAACCTATGTCTTTCTGGTGGTGTGGCCGCTAACATCATTATGAGTCTTAATATTTACGATAGAACCAACTTTAAAAATATTTATGTCTTGCCGCCGATGGGCGATGATGGCCTTGCTATTGGCAGTGCAATCTTAACGGCACTTGAGGTGGGAGAAGATGTTAGCTGGCTTAAAGACTACACCATGCCGTACTTTGGCGATGAGTATGCTCGTGAGCAAGTTAAATCAGCACTCGATGGGTTTGATAATATAATCGTTGAAGATTTAGAAAATACTTGGCCTGAAGGGGCCGCAAAGTCAGTAGCAGCAGGCAAGATTTGTTCACTATTTCACGGAAGAATGGAGTTCGGCCCACGCGCATTAGGCAATCGATCAATCATTGGCAATCCAATGCTGGAAGACACTAGACAAAGAATTAACTCAACAGTAAAGCGTCGTCCATCCTATCAGCCATTTTGCCCATCAATACTAGAAGAAGAAAGAGAAAGACTGTTTAAAGATAGCTTCCCACATAAACACATGGCCATTGCTTTTAGAATGAAGAAAGAGCATATTAAGAATTTACCTTGTGCTGTCCATGTAGATGGCACAGCAAGACCTCAATTTGTAGAAGAACAAGACAATCCTAATTATTATCGATACCTTAAAGAACTTAAAAATATTATGGGTTATGGTGTCAGTCTTAATACATCGTTTAACCTCCATGGCAGAACAATCGTAAGAACACCACAAGATGCTGTGGTTGATTTTATTGATTGTAATCTTGATGAGTTGTTTATTGAGGGATATCGGGTAATACGTAAATAAGATGATGAAAGTAAGTGCATTTACCTTTATTAAAAATGGACAAATATTAGGCTATCCTTTTATCCAATCCATTCAATCTATCCTTCCAATTGTTGATGAATTTGTTATCAATGTTGGTCAGAGTGAGGACGATACGTTGGCTCTGATACAATCAATTAAAGACCCAAAAATTCGTATTATTCATTCAAAATGGAATGATAGTATGCATGACCGTGGCTATGTCTATGGTCAGCAAAAAATGATTGCTCAGTTTAATTGCACAGGTGATTGGGCATTTTATATCGAGGGTGATGAGGTTTATCATGAGGATGATTTAACTAAAATCAAATCATCTATGCAGATGCATGTAGAGAATCCCGAAGTAGAGGCGCTAGTATTTGATTTTTATCATTTTTATGGCAATGCAAATAGTTATCTTGATTCTCCTGGATGGTACCGATCTGAAGCTAGAATCATTAAAAACTCAGTTAGATCCTATGCACCAGATGGCCTCTTTTGGTTAGTATTAGACAGCAATAAAAATGGCAGATATCCAAAAGCAAAACACACGGGTGCACGTTGTTATCATTATGGTTGGGTACGTAGTGAAGAGCAAATGAACCTTAAGAGTGAGAAGGTACAGCAATACTGGGGTGGTGAGCCTGCCAAAATTGATTATTCTCAAATGGATCAGTCTATTATTAAAGAATTTTCTGGCACTCATCCACAAATAGTTCAAGATTGGCTGCCTAAAGACAAAGGCATTTATCAAGCCGATTCCAACTACGAACCAACTAAGAAACAAAAAAAACATCGTTTAATGCTAAAACTTGAAAAGCTGTTTGGATTAGAGTTAAGTAAAAAGCATTACAAATTAATTAAGTAATGAAAATATTAATTGAGCTTCCAACATGGCTCGGTGATGCGATTATGGTAACGCCGGCGATTGAAAATATCGTAAATTTTGAGAATGATGTAGAAATTACCTTTATTGGTTCATTTGTAGCGATTGAAGCGCTAAAAAACCATCCAAAAGTGGTAAAAACAGCAGTTTTGGATAAAAAATACACATCTTTATACAAAACATCACATAATTTAGGTAATTTTGACGCATTTTTCTCATTTCGAAGCTCAATACGTTCAAAATTTCTGAAATTTTTAATATCAGCTAAAAATAAGTATCAATTTGATAAAAACAAATATCAAAATCGTCATCAAGTTGAAAAATACAATGATTTTGTCAACGATAGTTTGTCAATTGATTCGGCAGCTGGACATCTACAGATTTATGGCTACAATATCGTTAAAAGTAAGAAAAAAATATTAGGAATTAATCCTGGAGCTTCATACGGCAGCGCCAAACGTTGGTATCCTCAAGAGTTCGCCAAGGTTGCTAGTGAGTTATCTGGTCAGTATGATATTGTGATTTTTGGCGGACCTGGTGAGGTTGATATTGCAACTGATATTGAAAAAGTTCTCGTTGAAAATAGTATTACAAATTATCAAAATTTGGCAGGAAACACTACAATTCCAGAGCTTATTAATCAAATATCAAATTTAGATTTATTTATTACGGGTGATAGTGGTCCAATGCATGTTGCAGCTGCTTTTCAAATTCCAACTGTGGCGATTTTTGGCCCAACAAAAGATGATGAAACGTCGCAATGGATGAATAAAAAGAGCATTATTGTCAAAAAGAATTTAGACTGCCAACCGTGCATGAAACGCATTTGCCCTTTGCAACATCATAATTGCATGAAGCTTATTAAGGCTGTCGATGTGTTAAAAGCAGTTGCTAGTATCAAGATATAAAATGACAAAAAATGAATTAATTCAACAGTTTGATAATATTGTTGGAGCTGATAGAGTCCTGACAAAATTAACGCAAACAGCATATTATCGTAGTGGTTTTCGTTCTGGTAATGGCATGGCATTAGCAGTTGTGTTTCCTAGTACTATTTTAGAGCAGTGGAAGTTAATTGAGGCTTGTGTTGAAGCTAATTGCATAATTATTATGCAAGCGGCAAAGACCGGACTAACGGAAGGGTCCTCGCCAAGTGGTGATGAATATGATAGGGATGTGGTTATTATTAATACGCTTGCTATTAATCAAATTCATTTAATCAATGATGGCAAGCAAGCGATTAGCTTGTCTGGTGCTAGCTTGCACAGTCTTGAAGAAAGATTAGTAGAGGTTAATCGTAATCCGCATTCAGTCATTGGGTCATCTCAGATTGGCGCTACTGTTATCGGCGGTATAGCTAATAATTCAGGTGGTGCATTGGTTAAACGTGGCCCTGCCTATACAGAATTTTCTTTATATGCCCAAGTTGATAAAAATGGTAAATTACACCTAGTCAATCATCTTGGCATTGACGGATTAGGCAAAACACCTGAGGAGATTCTTAACAATGTTCAGAATGGAAGATTCAATCCAGATAATATTCAATACGATAAAAGGATAGCGTCTGATCGTGAGTATGTTGACAGGGTGCGTGATATAGATTCGGATATTCCGGCTCGATATAATGCTGATAGTAGGCGTCTATTTGAGGCTAGTGGCTGCGCAGGTAAACTCGGTGTATTTGCAGTGCGTACCGATACTTTTGCCGTGCCAGATAAGGAGCAAATATTTTACCTTGGCACTAACAATGCAGAAAAATTAACTCAATTACGTAAAGATATTCTTGCAAATTTTGAAAATCTACCAGAGATGGCAGAATACCTACATCGCACGATCTTTAGGATAACCGAGTCTTATGGTAAGGATACTTTTTTGTCTATTAACTATTTAGGCACTAAAAATATACCAAAATTCTTTGCTATTAAAGCAAAAATTGAAAACTTGTTAAAACGATTGCCGCTATTGTCTGACTCTTTACCGGATAAAATTTTATTTTATTTGAGTAAATTATTTCCACAGAAACTACCTAAACGTATGCTCGAATTTAGCGATAAGTATGAACATCATCTTATCTTAAAGATGAGCGACAAAGGTATTGCCGAGGCACAGAATTATCTAAAGAAGCATTGGTCTAAAGAATATGATAGTGGTTTCTTTGTCTGTAAGACTGATGAGGGTGATAAAGCCTTACTGCATCGTTTTGCGGCTGGAGCAGCAGCTGGTCGTTACCAAATGATTCATAGCAACAAAGTAGAAGGGATCTTGTCGCTAGATATTGCATTGCGCCGTAATGATGATGATTGGGTTGAGAAGCTTCCTCAAGAGATTAGTAGCAACCTTGAACACGTACTTTATTATGGGCATTTTATGTGTAATGTTTTTCATCAAAATTATATTTTTAAAAAAGGTACCGACAGACAAAAAATGAAGTCAATAATGTTGGCTATGCTTGATGGCAAGGGTGCTAAGTACCCTGCTGAGCATAATGTTGGGCATTTGTATGAGGCAGAAAATAGCCTGCAGAAATTCTATAAAAAACTTGATCCAACGAATACTTTTAATCCTGGTATTGGTAGGATGAGCAAATACCAAAGTCATTGTAATTGTTGTAACTTATGAAAAAATCAGATGGCAATTGGTTTATTTTTGATAATGAAACGACCCTTTCAAAAGCGCTAGCACAAGAAATATTGAATATTGCAAAAAAATCAATTTTTGAAAAAGGTTGTTTTAGCATAGTTTTAACAGGTGGGCAAAGTGTGCTCAGTCTATATAAGATTTTATCTAAAGCTGATTCAAACTGGGATAAATGGCATATTTATATAAGCGACGAACGCTGTTTGCCAAAAAATCATAAAGATAGAAATGACCGGGTGATTAACGAAATATGGTTAGACAGAAGTTCAATTCCTAAGGAAAATATACATTTTATTAAAGCAGAATTAGGCCTGTCGCAAGCAAGAGTAGAATACGAAAATACACTTAAAAGCACCGATAAATTTGATATTGTGCTATTAAGCATGGGCGAAGATGGCCATGTCGCTTCATTGTTTCCAAATCGCACATACCCTGAAGATCAAATAGTTGTTGTTGAGCGAGATTCACAAAAACCACCCAAAGAAAGAATTAGTATGTCGTATCAACAGCTTAATAAAGCGTATTATGTTTTTAAACTAATAATTGGAGAGTCAAAACAAAAGGCTGTAACTTTATTAGAACAAAATGTAAATCTTCCAATTGCAAAGGTGAGAGGAGATTGTGAGAAGATATATTACTTATAAAAGTGATTGTATGTATATAATTATCCGAGGTTTTTTCCTATTTCTATTGTTTTAAAAATTTAATACAATAGTGCGGTAGATATCTAGGGTAGACCCAAAATTGAATTTATAAATCCTATCAGTCTAATATATGCCTAAAGTACTAATAACAACTGTTCCATTTGGTGATAAAAATAGAGCACCTATAAGTCTACTAGAAAAGAATGATATTGAATACTTAATAAACCCCCTTAATAAAAAATTAACAGAAGACGAATTAGTTGAATTAATATCAGATTTTGATGTCATTATCGCTGGAACTGAGCTAATTACTAAAAAGGTAATGGATGCATCTGCCAATTTAAGAATGATATCACGAGTAGGGATTGGCCTGGATAGTGTTAATTTGTTAGAAGCAGAAAAGCGCGGAATTGTGGTGAGTTATACGCCAGATGCTCCAGCACCTGCAGTGGCAGAGTTAACAATAGGATTAATGTTAACGCTACTGCGCTCTGTGCAACTCTCCAATATGGAAATGCATAATGGAAAATGGCATCGTTTTTTTGGGAGAAGGCTTTCAGAGATAACTATCGGCGTTATTGGTATTGGACGGATTGGTGCTGGAGTGTTGCAGCATCTGCAAGGGTTCGGCTCACCAAGAATCTTGGTGAATGATATTAATCCTGATATTAATTTAAATAAAAAATTTAATATTGAATGGGTGGATAAGGAAACTGTTTACAAGCAGTCAGATATAATTACTATCCACACCCCATTAACTGCTCAAACAAAAAATATGGTCAGAAAGGATCAGTTATTATCTATGAAAGATGATGCGATTATAATTAATACGGCACGAGGCGGTATTATCAATGAACAGGATCTTTATGAAGTAATGCAGACTGGACATTTAAGTGGTGCAGCTATTGATGTATTTGATTTTGAGCCGTATGCCGGGAAATTACGTGAAATACAGCGTTGTATTCTCACTGCTCACATGGGATCAATGTCTATTGATTGTCGCACGCGGATGGAGATTGAAGCTACCGAAGAAGCGGTGCGTTTTCTTACAGATCAACCATTAGAAGGTGTGGTTCCAGAAGAGGAATATGCTGTACAGAGAGAGGGGTTATGATAAAAAAAGCAGTAGTTGTTGGTGGTAGTGGCTTTATTGGTTCCCACGTTGCAGATCACTTAAGTGATGAAGGCTATCAAGTCACTATCTATGATTTAACACCATCACCATGGTTACGAAAAGATCAAAAGATGACTATTGGTGATGTATTGGATGTGAAAAAACTTAACGACACCATCGCAGGGTCAGAGGTGGTCTATAATTTTGCAGCATTAGCCGATCTAAATCAGGCACTGGAGCAGCCGCTTAAAACTGTTAATATTAACATTTTAGGCAACCTGAATGTACTGGAAGCATGCCATGCTCATGGGGTAAAACGCTTTATTTATGCTAGTACGGTCTATGTTCATAGTCGAGAAGGTGGGTTTTATCGCTGCAGTAAACAAGCCTCAGAAGCCTATGTTGAAGAGTACCAAAAAATTTATGGATTGGATTACACAATTCTACGTTATGGCTCACTCTACGGCCCAAGAGCAGATGAGACGAATGGACTCTATCGAGTTGTTAAGTCGGCACTAGATAACGGTACGGTTAGTTACCAGGGTGATGTAGATGCAATGCGTGAGTATATTCATGTAGAAGACGCAGCTCGTGCTAGTATAGATGCTTTGAATGATGAGTTTGTCAATGAAAGTGTAGTGCTAACAGGACAAGAGCCAATGCGAGTGATTGATATGCTTAAAATGTTAGCAGAAATATTGGAGTTATCTGCAGATTCAGTAGAATTTATTGAGGACAAATATGCAGGGCACTATGTGAGAACGCCTTACGCTTATCAGCCAAAATTAGGTAGAAAATACATCCCGCCAATGCATGTTGATTTAGGACAAGGGTTGTTACAAGTGATTAATGACTTGAATCAGGATAGTTTGTGACACTTGATCTGATTAAAAAAACAACAGTCTTCTGGGATTTTGATGGAGTAATTAAAGAATCAGTTGAAGTTAAATCAGACGCATTTGAACAACTATTTATACCTTTTGGCAAAGATATAGCAAAAAAAATAAGAAAGCATCATGAAGAGAATGGCGGTATTTCTCGTTTTGACAAGTTGCCAATCTATCTCGATTGGGCTGAGCAGCCATTATCAGAGCAGTTAATTACTAAATATTCAGAAAACTTTTCACAATTGGTGAAACAGAGGGTAGTTGACTCGCCATGGGTAGCTGGAGTATTGAATTATTTGCAAAATAATCATAAAAAACAGCAGTTCTTTTTGATAACAGCAACTCCGCAGCGCGAGATTGATGATATTCTTTCTCAATTAGATATACTAAAGTACTTTAAGCAAGTTATTGGCTCTCCAACTAGCAAGACGAAGGCAATAAAAATTTTATTAAAAAGATATAATATTGATTTTCAAAGAGCAATTATGATTGGTGATTCTGGTAGTGATTATGATGCCGCCATGGAGAATCACCTTGCTTTTATTTTACGTAAAACAAAATTAAATACAAAATTACAAAGACAGATAAATTGTTTGAAAATCAAAAATTTTATGGAGGTTTGATATGGAAAAGCATGATAAAGATGTAGTTCAGGTGTTAAGTGATGACGGTGTTGATAAGGTTATAATTGGTGACTTAGAGAATGTTGCGACTACAAATATTGATGATTTAGTTAAAAAAATGGGAAGCGGATCATGGGCTGTGCGCTTAGTTTACAATGAAAAATTTGGCGGAGTTGTTATTCAGCAACAGCCAGGAGAGGGTAACAGACTGCATTATCATCCTGATGCTGATGAATGTTGGGTAATAATTAATGGAAGCTGGGAATGGTATATAGAAGGAGAGGGAACAAAGGTGGTTAACAAGAATGATATTGTTATTGTTGAGAAAACTGTCAAACATAAAATAACATGTGTAGGGAATGAGCCAGGAATAAGGTTTGCAATTACAGCTCCAGATGTAGACCATGTTTATGCTGACTAGATATTATGATAAATTTTGATTTTACTGATAAACGCATACTTGTTGTTGGTGGCAGTAGAGGAATAGGAAAAGGGGTTGTTGAAAATTTAATTTTATTAGGCGCAGAAGTGTTTTACGCAGCTAGACATCCATTTGTAGAAGAAAAAAATGCAAAGTTTATTGAGGTAGATCTTAATTATGAGTCTCAAATAATAAACATGTTCTTGGAGATGGATAAGGGAGGGGTGATAGATGCTGTAGTTAACACTGCAGCCATTAATTACTGTAAAAAATTTGATGAAATAAGCGTCGATGAATGGGACAAGGTTGAGCGTGTAAATTTACGAGCAGCTTTTATTTTATGTAAACATGCATCTATTCGCATGAAAAGACAAAAACATGGGAGGATAATTAATGTTTCATCCATTGCTGGACGTCATCGTAGTTTAGTCAGTGGTGTGCATTATGTTTCTACCAAGGCGGGATTAATTGGATTGACTAAACAGTTGGCATACGAGCTTGGACCATATAATGTCAATGTTAATGTTGTTTGCCCAAGTCAAACAATGAGCGATATGTTAAAAGAGTCCATGTCAGATAATGAGATTAAAGTGTTAGCCGGTAATATTCCCTTGAAAAGGATATCAACTATAGATGAACAAGTTGGACCTATATTGTTTTTATGTAGTGAGTTGTCGTCATATATGACCGGAGCTGTAATTGATGTTAATGGAGGTCAAATATGACAATAGATTGCGTAGGTCTTCTTCTTGGTCGTAAAGGATCCAAAGGTCTTCCTGGTAAAAATACTATGAAAATACTTGGTAGATCTATTAGTCATTATTCAATTCTTGCTGCACTTAATTCAAAATATATATCTGATCTTTATGTTTCAACAGATGATGATGAGATAAAAAATGAGGCAAGGGAATTTGACCTTCAAATTATAGATAGGCCAGATTATTTATGTACAGATGATGCATTGTTTGAAGACGCCCTTATTCATGGCTATAAAGAAATCATAAAGCGACGCAATAAAAAACCGGACATGGTGGTTATATTAATGTGCAATGTAGTAACGGTTGACAATAAATTAATTGATGATGCTGTAGATGCATTATTAAATGATGAGTTTGCAGATTCTGCTGTATCAGTAAGTACACTCAATATGTATAGCCCACTTAGAGCGAGGAAATTAAATAATACAGGGTATCTTCAGCCATTTGTCCCATTTGAATCCTTTGGAAATCCAGAAACTCTTTCTTGTGATAGGGATAGTCAAGGGGATGTTTTTTTTGCAGACATGAGTCATTCTGTTTCTCGTGCTAGAGCGTTGGATGACATTGGAAATGGATTATTGCCACAACGCTGGATGGGTAGAAAAATAATCCCGATATATAATACCTACGGTTGTGATATTGATTCACCATGGCAGGTAAATGCTTCGGAATGGTGGTTGCTGGATAAGGGTTTTTCTATTGACGCCACACCTTATAAATTACCTTAAAAAATTTTAGAATTAGTAAAAGAAGTTTGACTTAGTTGTGCACTAATGGTGCGAATGTGCCTATGGTGATTATTGTCGTTTATTATCAGACAAAAAAAGTAAAGACTAGATGTCATAGTTCGTATAGATTGCAGGTTCTAGGTATAATTCTATCAACGGTATATAAATTTAACGCACATTAAAAGAGTTTGAGAGAACACTTAACAATGGTAATCCAAAAAAAAATCAATAGGCTGGCTGTCTAAAGCAATCACAAATTTTAAACATTAACTTAATCATAATATGCTAACCAATTCATCAATATTAATAACTGGCGGAACGGGGTCGTTTGGACATGCGTTTGTCAGAATGACTTTAGATAAGCACAATCCCAAAAAAATTATTATTCTATCTCGGGATGAGATGAAGCAATGGGAGATGAAGAAATTGTATAAAGATGATTCAAGGGTAAGATTTTTCATTGGCGATGTTAGAGATAGAGATAGGCTATATCGCGCATTGGATGGGGTTGATTATGTAGTGCATGCAGCGGCAACAAAGATTGTGCCAACGGCAGAATACAATCCATTTGAATGCATTAAGACAAATATAAATGGAGCCATGAATTTAATTGATGCCTGTATAGATTGTAATATTAAGAAAGTTGTTGCATTATCTACTGACAAGGCTAGTAGGCCAGTTAGTTTGTATGGCGCCACAAAATTAGCATCTGATAAAATGTTTGTAGCAAGTAATGCTTATTCCGGTGAGCATAAAACAAGGTTTTCGGTTGTTCGTTACGGAAATGTCATGGGCTCTAGAGGTTCTGTAATACCGTTCTTTATAAAAGAAAAAAAGAGTGGCTCATTGCCGATTACAGATACCAGAATGACCCGCTTTATGATTACATTGGAAGAAGGTGTTGAGTTAGTTTGGAAGGCATTCGAAGATATGTACGGTGGTGAAATTTATATTAAAAAAATTCCATCAATGAAAGTGACAGATATTGCAACAGCAGTGGATAAGAATTCCAACCATAAGATTGTTGGAATAAGGCCTGGTGAAAAACTACATGAAGAAATGATTGGAGAAGATGACTCCCTTTATACTTATGAATATGATGATTACTATAAAATATTACCTGTTATTTATGGTAGTTCTTTTTCAAAAAAAGTAATTAAGGATGGTCAAAGAGTTGAAGATGGTTTTTGTTATACAAGTGATAATAATAAAGAGTGGATGAGTATAAAAACTCTGCAAGATTGGATTTACAATAATAAAAATAAAATTGGAAAAATCTAAATTTATTCCTTACGGGCGACAAGACGTTACCCAAGAAGACATTGATGCTGTTATTCAGATACTAAAGTCTGATTTTTTAACACAAGGCCCGGCTGTACCTTTATTTGAGCAGAAATTATGTGACTATACTGGTGCTAAATACTCTGTTGCAGTTAACAGCTGCACCTCTGCATTACATATTGCTTGCCTTGCTCTAGATTTGGGCCCTGGAGATACATTATGGACATCCCCCATAACATTCGTAGCTTCTGCTAATTGTGCATTATATTGTGGCGCATCTGTTGATTTTGTAGATATCGAGCCAGATACAGCACTAATGAGTATTAAAAAGCTAAAGGACAAGTTAGAGTTAGCAGAAAAAGAGGGAAAACTTCCTAAAATAGTTATTCCAGTTCATTTTGCTGGACAACCCTGTGACATGAAAGAGGTATATAGTTTAGGTCAAAAATATGGCTTTAAGATTATTGAGGATGCTGCGCACGCCATTGGTGCAAAATATCAAAATGAACCAGTAGGAAATTGTAGATATTCTGATATTACTGTCTTCAGTTTTCATCCAGTTAAGATTATTACCACGGGGGAAGGTGGGGCGGCTATGTCGAATAGCTCATCATTAGCTCATAAAATGGAGTTGTTAAGAAGTCATGGCATAACTCGTGATTTAGATAAAATGCATAATAAGCCAGATGGACCTTGGTATTACGAGCAAGTTGATCTTGGGTTTAACTATAGAATGACAGATATTCAGGCAGCCCTAGGAATTAGTCAGTTAGATCGACTTGATCAGTGTATTTTTCGTAGAAAAGAGATTGTAGACTGGTACAATGAGAAGTTTATAAATAATGCTATAATTAAACCTCTTAAATCTAAGTTAGATGTAGAATCGGCACATCATCTGTATGTCGTAAAAATAATTGGAAAGCAAAATAGAAGAAATCATATTTTCGACAAATTGAGAGGTTTAGGAATTGGTGTTAACGTGCACTATATACCTATTTATAGACAACCTTATCATTCGTATAAGTGTGATAAATTACCAGGTGCAGAAGATTATTTTAAAAGAGTAATTTCTTTGCCGTTATTCCCAACATTATTATTGGGAGAAATGAATATGGTAGCTGATAATGTTATAAATATAGTTGGTTCTATTAAATAAAAAACAATATAGAGAGGTGTTATGGCTAATGGAATGTTTTTAGAAGGTGAATTAATATACTTGCGCGCTTTAGAAAGAGATGATATTGGGAGCGAGTACCTTAGCTGGGTTAACGATGAACTCATTATGAAGTATTTAGATAGCCCATTTCCATCAACAATAGAAGATCTATTTTCTTATTATGATGATGTAAAGGATGGAAATGACAATATTTTTTTTGCTGTCATAGAGAAAAAAACTGGAAAACATGTTGGAAATGCCAAAATTGGTCCAATACATTGGATTCATAGAAGAACAGGTTTTGGGAGAATAATTGGTAAAGAATACTGGTCAAAGGGGTTTGGTCAGGAAATAAGCAAATTGTTAATAAAGTATATATTTGATCAGCTCAATCTGAATAGAATTATAGAACACAATATATCTGACAATATCAAAGCAGTAGAGTCAAATATAAAATCAGGCCTTGACAACGAGGGGAAAATCAAATCTTATGTGTATGCAGATGGTGAATATAAAGATGTAGTGATTGTTGGCTTGACAAAAGAGAGGTATATAGAAAAGAAAGAAAAAGGTCTTTTTTTTAATTGAGTTCAATACTGTAAATGCAAGATATTTTTAAGTCTGTAGGCATTAACACAGTATTTTGTGATAGTGTTCATGCATTGAAATATGCTAACAATCATGATTTACTGGGCAATGCAACTATCCTAACTGTTTCTCCTGCCCTAATTGATGAAAAAGAAAATTTTCCTAACTTTAATATAGAAAATATCTCAGATGTATGGAGTAGAGACAAGTTGTTCAGATACCAAAGAACAATAAAAGACTTTGCTTTTGATATTTATGATCGTTGTGTTAAGGATGATATTCTTTTTGAATATGCTTTGGTGTTGTCGCGAGAAGCAGTTAATTCCTCAAGGTTTATCTATAAAGCTGGGATGCTTAAAGATGATGATATTATGGAACCACGTGGAATGATTTCAGTTGAGACAGGTGCAGACCCCAGACTGGAAAAGATCAACCCTCTATATGGAAAATTATTAAATTCCAATGATAGTTTTATAAACATACATATTCCTTTTGAGCCACCGGAAAATTATGGACTTAAAGTACCATCATTAGTTGAACGACTTAGAAGAGCTGGCATAGAATCTATTGTATATAGATTAGGGATGTTGCTATTAAACAAGATATCTTTTTTTTGGAAAAAAGATATAAATATATATATTCTAAGAGAAAATGAGTTACTGATTGAAACTGCTTCAGTGCTTATAAAAAAAGGCTATTCTGTTCAAAATCTTAAGCCTTGTTCAGCTTCATTTGAGGTTGTAAAACATATTGAAGATAAACTAAAAATATTGGTCTATCCCACAATACATTCTCGTGTCAAGGACTGGGTGTGTAAGAGTGTTGTTGATGCATGTGTAGAAGAAGTTGTGAATAATATGCTGGAATCAATATCTAGACAAGTTGGCGCTACTACTTATTGGGAGAAAAATTCATTTGTTAAAAGCCCCAATTCCATTGTTTTAAATGGATACTCAGGTAAGCCGGAGGATATTGCACTATACAATGTATTGAATAAATATGGTAATAAAATGTGTACCTTTCAGCACGGCGTTACTCCAGAGTTGTCGTATATTTTAGATGAGGAATCTCCATTTTGTGAGACCTCTTGTTCTAATATATTTTTCTCGTACAATTCGAAAATAAAAAAATACTATGAATCATTGCCGTTTAGCGTTGGTAAAATAAAACCGGTTGGAATGCCGAAGAGGTTTTATAAGAAAAAAAGTAGCAATATAGTCAAAGATGATATTTTATTTGTGTCTATGAATTTATATCGTGGAAATATAAATTTCTTAACTGGCTTTCTAACAGATTATGGTCGATTTGCATTTGAAAGAGATATGGTTGTGCGTATTTTGTCAAGAATTAATAAAATAGTAGTTTACAAACCTTATCCAGAAACAAATATAAGATATACAGAGCCAGATCCAGTGCTAAAATATGTTAATCAATCGAGTAATATACGCCTTGAATCATCATATGTTGATTTACGATATATTGTAGGTAACTATAAAGCTGTAGTAGTATCTGGAGCGAGCAGTACAATATCTTGGATTATTATGTCGGATATTCCATTAATATTTATTAATAATAATGATAAACTTGCCCTAAGAGATGAATTTAAAAGTGATTTTATTGATTCGGTGATATATTTTGATATTGCCGAGAATGGGTCGTATGACCGAATCCACTCTTACCTAAATCAGCCAATAAAAAATATAGAAGATGATTGGAAGAGTAAGAGAGTGGCTAGAAAAAAACTTATTTCTACGTGGTTTACCTCTAAAAATAGCATAGCTGGAGAGCTTGCTTCAAATATTATTACAAATTAATAAAAAATACAATGAAAACATGTACTAAGTGTGGACTGCCAGAAACTTATGAGACGATTGAATTTGAGAATGATGGTGCTTGTAATATATGCCACCAGCAAACATTTCGAAATGATGAGGTAGATTGGGACTATCGTAAATCTTTATTAAAAGACTTAATAAAAGATTATAAGGGTAAGTATCGTTACGATTGTATAGTGCCTTTCTCTGGTGGAAAAGATTCAACTTTTACTTTGCATTACCTTGTTAATGAACTTGGTCTTAAACCTCTTGTTGTGCAATTTGATCATGGATTTATGCGCCCAAACTTGTTGAAAAATAATGAACGCATTTTTAAGCAACTTGGTGTAGATGTACATAGCTTCACCCCTAATTGGAAGTTGGTAAAAAGACTTATGTTAGAGTCTTTGATACGTAAAGGTGATTTTTGTTGGTTTTGTCATACAGGTATATTTTCCTATCCTATGCATGTTGCTATTCAACAAAAAGTGCCATTAATTTTTTGGGGTGAGCCATCTGCGGAGTATACCGCTTACTATGATTATCGAGATGATGAGATAGAAAATGTTGATGAAAATAGATTTAATCGTTTTGTTAATCTTGGAATTACTGCCGATGACATGATAGGCATGATTGACCATGATTTTGATGTAAGCCCTCGTGATATGTTGCCATTCACTTATCCGCCATTAAGAGACCTTAAAAAACTCCAATATCGTTCAGTCTGCCTAGGTTCTTACATCAAGTGGGATGTTAGACAACAATCTAAACTTATAATGGAGAAGTTAAACTGGAAGGGAGATCAGGTGGAGGGAATGCCTTGGGATAAATACCCGTATGAAAAAATTGAGTGTTATATGCAAGGAGTTCGTGACTATATAAAATATCTTAAGCGGGGGTATTCCCGAGTTAGTCAGATGACAGCATTAGATCTTCGTAATGGTCGTATTTCTAAGAAAGATGCAGATAGGTTAGTGAGTGATTATGAAGGTAAGCGACCACCTTCATTAGATCTTTTTCTTGAGTACTTGGAAATAAGTGAAGATGAGTTTAATCAGATTATACTAAAAACAGTGGTACCTCCATTTCAACCTGACTTCAAAAATATTAAAGAGGCGCCAAAAACTTGGGATTATGATAAGTGGCATAGAGATAAAAAGTGATTGGAATATTTGACCATAAGGCTGGAAACCTTGCTTCAGTTACAAATTCGGTATATGAGTTAGGATTTGATCCTATCAGAGTCAATAATCAGAATCAATTTTCAGATATCACTCATCTAATACTTCCGGGTGTAGGCAGTTTTCAAAAGGCGGCTGATTATATTAATTCAATAGGAAATATAAAAAAAACTTTAGATGAGAGAAAGATCCCTGTGCTGGGTATTTGTTTAGGTATGCAACTTATGGGTAGGAATAGCGAAGAGGCCCCTGGTCTTGGTCTTAGTATAGTTAATGATACTGTGCACAAGCTTAGTGATAATAATATTAGAGTGCCACATGTTGGATGGAATACTGTTACAGAAAAACAACAACATCCCATAATGACCGGAATAAAGCATGATAGGGATTTTTATTTTGTTCACTCTTATGCATTTACCAACGTTGATGCCTCATGGGTTGTTGCAACATCTACTCATGACCAAGAGTTTGCAGCAATTATAGCTCATAATAATTATGTAGGAGTTCAGTTCCATCCTGAAAAGAGTCAGTCAAATGGACTTAGACTAATTGAAAATTTTTGTTTATGGAATGGGGCATGGAATGAAAATGATTAGATATTTACTTGTTAATTTATAGACATATATTACATTGCTAAAGAAAAGAATTATTCCAATTTTACTACTAAAGGATGGTCGACTTGTAAAAGGTATCAATTTCTCAAATTATAGAGATGTTGGTAACCCTATAAGTAGTGCTGCTGTATATAATTCACAGCAGGTAGATGAGTTAATTGTTCTTAATATTGATTCAGATTCATTCAAGCCTTTAGCCAGTATATTAAAAGAGTTATCTAGCGTATGTTTTATGCCACTTACCCTGGGAGGGGGGGTTAAGTCATTTGATGATGCTGCTTTACTTATTGCTGAAGGGGCTGATAAGGTTGTGGTTAATTCACTTTGCTATGAAGCTCCAGATGAGGTGAGAAAAATAAGTAATCATTTCGGTAAGCAAGCCCTGGTATGTGCAATTGATGTTCGATATCAAGAAGGGCAATATTTTGTTTTTTCAAAATGTGGGGCATGTAAAGAATTTGAAAGTTTTGAGCAGGCTCTTAAGAGAAGGGTTAGTCTAGGGGCGGGTGAGATATTAGTCCAGAGTATTGATCATGACGGCACCATGAAAGGCTACGATTTAAATATGGTTAATTATGCTTCTTCTATAGTTGAAAAATTGCCGATATTAGCATCTGGTGGGTGTGGCGATTATAATGACATCAAGACTCTTTTCTTAAGTACGTCTGCAGATGCCGCTGTTTGTGGCAGTCTTTTTAATTTTAGTGATTCAAACCCAATCCGTGCCAAATCGTTCCTTTCTAATTATGACATTCCACTTAAAAAAGTATAATAAATATGAATTATTTAGTATTACCCCCTATCAATAAACTATTTTTGTTTGGTGGTGGACCTTTAATGCTTGAATATGCTTTATGGGCCGTTGATAATTTTGAGTGCTATTTATTTACTGCACCACGCCAGGCAGAAGAGATGATACCTTCAAGCGATTTTACATTTGCTGAAATGGCCGATCGGTCTGGGTTGTCTATCCATATTGTTGAGAATATTAATGTAGATTTGTTATTACCTAAACTAGTTGACAAGGGGTCATTAGGTATTGGTTTTGGCGAAGCGTGGAAATTTGACACCAAGATGTTAGGTCTTTTTGATGGCAGATTGATAGATTTTATGGGTATTCCTTTGCCTAAATACCGTGGAGGAGCTCACTATACTTGGGCTATTTTACGTGATGAGAATCAGTGGGGATGTCATCTTCAGATAATCAATGAGGACACAGTTCAAGGGTGGTTTGATTCTGGCGATATAGTAGCTAGTTGTAACTATCAAATTGATAGTAAAATTAGCTCACCCCAAGATTTCTTTGATTATTGTGTTATTAAAGAGTTAAATTTTATTAAAAATTTTTCCATGCAACTTTCAGATGGTACAAAATTAAAATTATCTACAGTTAAAGAAGGCGATTCACTTTTTTTTCCTAGATTGAATACATTAAAGAATGGCTGGTTGGACTGGAGATGGAACGGTGACGATATCGTGCGTTTTATTAACGCCTTTTCTTCTCCATACAAAGGGGCTTCAACTAGAATTAATGGTAAACGGGTTTTATTAATAAGTGCCATATTAGACAGTAGAGAGGGTGTATTTCACCCGTACCAAAGTGGCATGATTGCCCGTGTTGATAATAAGGGTGTATGGATAATGACAACATCTGGATTAGTTAATGTTAAACAGGTTAGAGATAAGAACGGCGGTGTTTTTCAGCACAAACTTCTTGTTGGCGATAGATTTATTACAACAGAAAATGATTTAATAAAATCTATTTCATATCGGCCAAATTATGATACGCATGGCGACAATAACGCATTAATCCAATATGATGAGCATACTTCCATTCTTAAAGAAGAGAATTTGTACCTGCGCCCTGTGGTAGAGAGAGATTGCACACAACAGTATCTTGACTGGCTAATGGATCCAGATGTTAGTCAGTTTTTAGAGACACGATGGGAGGAGCAAAGTGTCGATTCTATTCAAGAATTCGTTTTATCAATAATACAATCTCCTAGTGATAAGTTGTATGCCATAATCAGTAAGGATACCAATATGCATATTGGTAATATCAAACTAGGCAATATTAATAAAAATCATGACACTGCAGAGGTAAGTTACTTTATTGGGGATAAAAATTATTGGGGTCATGGATATGCGTCAGAGGCATTGAGAGCTATAACTCATTATGCTGTAAATGATTTGGGGTTGAACTACATTTTTGCTGGAGTTTATCAATCTAACAAAGCAAGTTGTAGAGTATTGGAAAAGGTTGGATATACTCTACAAGGAAGGCTAAAGAATAAAATCATAAATTCAAATGGTATACGAGAAGATCATCTATATTATGGGTATACAGTGGAATGAGTAGTATTAAAGACCTTGCATCTGACTTATACCCGTTTCCATACTCTATTACTGGTCCGGGCAATGATAATTCCATAATTCGCTTATGTAAAGAATTGCCATTTGATATCTATAAATATAGCTCTGGTCAGAGTTTAAATGGCTGGTTGATACCACCATCATGTATTGTAGAAAAAGCAGAGTTACGTAAGAATGGCGATCTTATATATGATGGAAAAATATCTCCACTTGGGGTGCCATCGCAATCAAACTCTTTTGTTGGGGAGTTATCATTAGATGATCTAAAACCCCATTTATTTGTTTCAGAGGATGAAAATGCTATCCCTTACCATTGGACAAAGTTATATCGTCCAGATGAGCCTTTATGGGGATTTTGTATGCCAAAAAAATTAAAGGACTCTTTGTCTGAAGGCACTTATTCTGTTGAACTAATTACAAAAAAAGTAAGCGCTTCAATGAAGGTTATGATTTATGAATTACAGGGAGATTCTGACGAATTTATACTTCTTAATGCTCATAATTGCCACCCATATCAAGCTAATGATGATATTTCAGGAGTAGCTGTTGGTATTGATGTAATGAAACGATTAGCAAATTTGCCAAGTCGTCGCTATTCATATCGACTAATGATTGCACCAGAGCTGCTAGGGCCTATGTTCTGGCTAAATCAGGTTGGAGAAAATGAGTGGAGTAAAGCCCGTGGTGTGATTCTGTTGAAATCAGTTGGCAATCAACGACCTCTTCGCCTTCAGCAGAGTTTTTCTGGAAATACTCTTATTGATCGTGCAGCTCACCACGTTTTTAAACATAGATATGAAAAATATAGTTTTGGAGAGTTTCGTGCAATTTATGGGAATGATGAAACAGTGTTTGAGGCGCCACCGTATTGTATTCCATCTGTTACATTGACACGTTGGCCTTTTCCTCAATATCATTCCAACCTAGACACTCCAGATCTATTAGACGATGAACTGCTTAATGATACTGCCAAAACAACGTTTGAAATATGTATGACACTTGAATTAAATATTTCATATAAACGAAATTTTTCTGGCCTTATTTGTCTATCACGCTATAGTTTATATAAACCCCCCCCACCACAAGACGTTAACGGTGTTGACTATTATAAATCTGAGAGCGGGCGCTGGAGTCGTTTAATGAATGCATTACCTAGTCACTTAAGTGACAGTGTTAACCTTTTAGAGTTAGCGGAGCTTTATGAGCTACCAATAGCTGACATCTATAGATATCTAGAAGATTGGAAAGAACAAGGGCTAGTAAAGTAACTTATATCACTGTATAAAATTGACAAATGCAGTAAAATATTTATATTAGAGTTGACAATAAATAGATATGAAATTAGCGTTAGGAACAGTTCAGTTCGGGCTTCAATACGGTGTGGCAAATACAGATGGTCGAGTTACGAGAAAAACCGTGGAGCAGATATTAACTTTATCAAGAAAGTCGGGCATTGATACATTAGATACTGCGATATCTTATGGAAATAGTGAGAAATGTTTGGGCGAGATAGGTGTTGGTGATTGGGATATTGTAACAAAATTACCACCAGTGCCTATTGGCTGTAGGAATTTTTCAGAATGGGTTCACCAGCAGTTCGAAGGCTCATTAAGACGACTTAATGTTGACAAATTAAAATGTCTCATGCTTCATAGCCCAATTCAGTTATTGGAAGACAGCGGTCAAGAAATTTGGACCCTTGTTGAGCAGCTTAAGCTTGATGGTAGAATTGAGAAAATAGGGGTTTCAATATACAGTCCTACTGAATTAGATAGAATTTGGAGTAACTTTAAACCGGATTTGGTTCAAGCTCCATTTAATATTTTAGACACGCGTATGAAAACATCAGGGTGGTTTGATAGATTACGTAAAGAACGTGTAGAGATGCATGTTAGGTCTGTATTCTTACAAGGACTCTTGTTAATGGATAGGGGCAATCGACCTAATAAGTTTCATCGTTGGAATTATATCTGGAGAAAGTGGGAAAATTGGCTTCTTGAAAATAATTTAACACCAGTTGAAGCGTCACTTGGTTTTGTTCTTAATGAGTCGGATATTGATAGAGTAATTATTGGAGTAGATACGCCAAACCAATTAAAGGAAATTTTGACAATAAATAAGAAAAAATATAATGAAAGTAATAATATTTATCTAGATAAGTTTGCTATAAGTGATACGAACTTGATCAACCCATCAAATTGGAGTGCTTTGTGAAAGTAACAGCTATGGTTCAGGCTAGGATGGGGTCGTCGCGACTTCCGAAAAAGGTTATGAAGCCTGTTAGTATAGGTATTCCGATAATCGAGGTATTGTTGCATCGATTAAGCAAATCTTCAGAAATCGATCAAATTATAGTCGCAACATCAGAACAATCAAGCAATAGGGCTTTAGTTGAATATGTTTGTAAGTTAGGCTACCCTATTTATCAAGGCAGTGAAAATGATGTATTAGATCGTTATTATCAAGCAGCGCTTAAGCAAAAATCTGATGTTATCGTTCGTATAACTGGGGATTGCCCGTTAATCGACCCAGAGATTGTTGATTTGGTGATAAATGCATATAAGTCAACAGATGCAGATTATGTATCTAATATAGACCCTCCTACGTATCCAGATGGATTAGACGTTGAAGTTTTTTCATTTGACGCCTTAGAAGTGGCTTGGGAAATGGCACAATCTAGATTTGATCGTGAGCATGTCACCCCATATATTCGTAATTCAGATCAGTTTAAAACACACAATGTTGTTAGTGATAAAGACTTTTCAAATGAACGTTGGACTGTTGATGAAGTTGAAGACTACAATGTCATACAGGGTATTTTTAACCACTTTTCCCCACAAATAGACTTTAGCTGGAGGGAGGTATTAAATCTGCTTCAGATAGAGCCAAACATCTTCTCTACTAATCGGCATCTTATTCGTAATGAAGGCGGAAGAATGAAAACAGGGCAAAAGCTATATAAAAGAGCAAAGAGGGTTATTCCTGGTGGCAATATGTTACTATCCAAAAGACCAGAAATGTTTTTACCTGAAAAATGGCCGTCTTACTTTGGAAAATCTAAAGGCTGTAAAGTTTGGGATCTGGATGGAAATGAATACATTGATATGTCTATCATGGGTATTGGTACCAATACATTAGGCTATGGGAATCCTGAAGTAGATGAGGAAGTTATAAAAACCGTTAGAGACGGCAACATGTCTACTCTTAATTGTCCAGAAGAGGTTTATTTAGCGGAAAAATTAGTGGAACTGCATCCGTGGGCAGACATGGTGAGGTTTGCTAGAGCAGGGGGTGAGATTAATTCTATCGCAATTCGTATTGCTAGAGCCTCTACTGGCAAGGATAAAATTGCGATTTGTGGCTATCACGGTTGGCATGATTGGTATTTGTCTACCAATCTTAATAATGATAAAAATCTTGATGGACATTTATTGCCAGGCTTGCAACCAAATGGCGTACCTAGAGGCTTGACTGGTACAACCCTACCTTTTAACTACAATGATATTGAGCAATTAGAGCAATTAATCAAAGATAATAAAGGTGAAATTGCGGCGATTAAGATGGAAGTTTCTAGGAACGAAGGTCCAAAAGATAACTACCTGCAAAAGGTAAGAGATCTTGCAACGGAAAATAACATTATCTTAATCTTTGATGAGTGTACTTCAGGTTTTAGAGAGACATTTGGTGGGCTGCATAAAAAGTATGGCGTAGAGCCCGATATAGCTATTTTTGCCAAAGCTTTAGGCAACGGCTACGCAATTTCTGCTTGCATCGGTAGGCAGGAGTTTATGCAGGCGGCACAGCAAACTTTTATTAGTTCAACTTTCTGGACTGAGCGTGTAGGGCCAACCGCAGCATTAAAAACACTTGAAGTCATGGAGCGAGAGAAGTCTTGGCAAACCATTACTCAGATTGGCAATAACATCTCTAGGCAATGGCATAGTCTAGCTGATAAGTATGAATTAGAGATTAGCACCTGGGGTCTTCCGGCTCTGAGTGGATTTACATTTAATTCACCCAGTGCACTATCCTACAAAACTTTAATTACACAAGAAATGCTAAAGAAAGGCTATCTTGCTGCCAACAGTGTTTATGCTTGTACAGAGCATAAACAAGAAATAGTTGATGGGTATTTTGCAGAGTTAGATCCAATATTTGCTATTATCAAGGAATGTGAAGAGGGATTAGATGTAAATACTTTGCTAGAAGGTCCGCTGTGTCATAGTGGATTTAAGCGCCTAAACTAATGAAAATAATGTTCCGTGCTGATGCTTCATTGCAAATGGGTACAGGTCATGTAATGCGCTGCCAGACCTTGGCACAAGCACTAAAAAACAATGGCGCAAATGTTGAGTTTATTTGTCGAAAACACAAAGGAAACTTAATTGATAAGATTCGTTCAAATGGGTTTAACGTTCATGAGTTGGAGGTGTTAGAAGAAATTGATAATAAATTAGTACATTCACATTGGCTAGGGGCGACTCAACAACAAGATACTGATGACTGTATTGAAATACTCAAAGCGGAAAAAATTAACTGGTTGATTGTGGATCATTACGCCTTAGATGAGCAGTGGCAAAAAAGACTAAAATCTTATTATGAAAAATTAATGGTGATTGATGATTTGGCAGATCGTAAACATCAGTGTGATGTTTTACTTGATCAGAATTTTGGACGAAGCTCCAAAGAATATCAAGAGCTTGTGCCGACGGCAGCTAAATTGCTAATGGGATCGAAATACGCCCTACTTAGACCTGAATTTAGAAAATACAGACAATATAGTTTAAATCGTCGTAAAGTTGACAAATTCAAGAAATTGCTGATTAATATGGGTGGTGCCGATCCTGATAATATAACGGGAAAAGTGCTAGAGAGATTGCACATTGCCAAGCTGCCAAAGGATGTAGAAATTACCATAGTAATGGGGAAAACGGCACCTCATCTTGCGAGTGTCATAGATAGTGCAAATAAGCTACCATACAGATCAGAAGTTAAAGTTGATGTAGATAATATGGCTGAATTAATGGCTAATGCAGATATTGCTATTGGCGCATCAGGGGCGACAACATGGGAGCGGTGTTGTTTGGGTTTGCCAACTATTCAGCTCATTACCGCTTATAATCAAGAGTTCATTGCTAGTAAATTAAATAAAATTAATGCAATTAAGCTGGTTGAGATTGATGATGTTGTTGAAAATTTAGAGAATTTTCAATATTGGATGAAAAGCACTGGCGAAAGTGCCAGTAAAGTCACAAATGGTACTGGAATTAAGCGTATTTTGGACTTTTTAGTATGAAAATAGCTATTTTAACCACTAAAAACCAATGGTTTGAGCCCTATGCAGATACGTTATCAGAAAAATTAGGAAATATTCCAATTTTTAATAAACATGTTGATATTAAGAGTAATTACGATGTTGTTTTTATTTTAAGTTATCACGAAATTATTCCACAAGAATATCTTAAAAAAAATAAGCATAATCTAGTTATACATGAGAGTGCCTTACCAAAAGGAAAAGGCTGGTCTCCACTATTCTGGCAGGTTTTAGAGGGAGAGAATAAAATTCCATTCACCATGATTGAAGCGAGTAGCAAGGTCGATAATGGTGATGTTTATATGCAAGAGATGCTTGAATTAACTAATCATGAGTTAAATGAAGAGTTAAGAGATAAGCAGGCCAACATGACTATGCAAATGTGTGTTAAATTTGTAAATAATTATGAACAATATAAATTTCCTGTTAAGCAAAATGGTGATGAAAGTTTCTACAAAAAGCGAGATAAAAAAGATAGTGCATTAAATATAGACAAAACTATTAGAGATCAGTTTAATCTTTTGAGGGTTGTTAATAATAGTGATTATCCTGCGTATTTTGAGCTAGACGGGAAGCGCTATATCTTGAAAATTGAATTAGATAACTCGGGGGGGCAGAATTGATTGATTTTGTTGACTTAACCCAAAAGGAAGTGTTGATAGTTTTAGGCTGGAGAAATCATGAAAATGTTAAAAAGTGGATGTATTCGCAAGATGAAATTTCCGAAGAGGCACATCTTGGTTTTTTAGATGAGTTGCTATTTTCAAAATCTCGACAATATATGGTTGTAAAAAAAGATAATAACTATGTAGGCGTGGTTTATTTTACAAAAATAGATGGCGTAAACAGAGAGAGCCATTTTGGTTTGTATGCCAATCCTTTTGAGAAAATAGCTGGCATAGGACAGACTCTTGGAGGGGTGTGTTTGAAATATATTCTAGACTTATTAAATTTAAATAAAATAAAATTAGAAGTTTTTATCGATAATGTAAGAGCTTTAAATTTGTACAAGAAGTATAATTTTAAAGACACGGGCATGAAAAACGTTAATGATAGGCAGGTAACCTGTATGCAGTTGAATCATAATTAATGAACTAAATTACAAGCATGAAATCTAGAAAAATAGAATACATTGTTGCTGCAAAAGGTGATTGGAATAGGAAGAGTTTCGAGAAATATTCAAAAAAATGAAAAGGGCAAAAAAAATGAAAGAAAACGCAATAAAAACATCTGCACTGACCAATAGAATATCATTACAAAATAATCAGTCTTTAGATCTGAATAAATGGATTTTTGACAAATTAAAGGTTAATGACAATCCTAAAATTTTAGAGCTTTGTTGTGGTACAGGGGCGCAAACCAATTTTTTGACTAAAATCATAGGGAAAGGAAGTTTGGATTGTGTTGACATTAATAAAGAAACAGTCGAGGCAAATCGTAGCATGGTAGCTAATAAAGATATTTCTTATCATGTATCCAGTATTGATGAAATACATAATTATGAACTAGAGTCAATAGATTTAATTTTTTCGGCATATGGGTTTTATTACAGTAAAGATCCAGTTTCCTTGCATAAAGAACTTCACAGAAAATTAAGCAGGGGTGGAAAGTTTGTTCTTGTGGGTCCGGTGCTTGGAAATAATATAGAGCTATATGAAATTATGAAACGTATAGGTGTAAAGGTGAATAAAGATGTACTGTACTCTAGTGAGAGGTTTATGTTAGAAATGGAGGAGGTTTTTCTTAATTATTATGAAAATGTTAGTTTTAGTAGGGTCCTGAATAAAATAAATTACTCTTCTGCTAATGACTTGCTTGAATATTGGAAAAATACAACTTTTTATGACCTTAGCAAAGAAAAAGAATTTCTATCTGAGGTGGATGATTTTTACAACAATGGTATTGTTATAACAAAATCTATTTCTTATCTGGAAGGTCAGGCGTGAGAAGTATTAATATTAATGGCAGAAGTATAGGCTCTAATTACCCACCCTATGTTGTTGCGGAGCTTTCTGCAAATCATAATGGTAAATTACAAAAGGCATTAGATACTATTGCCATGGCAAAAAAATGTGGAGCTGATGCCATTAAAGTACAGACTTATACTGCTGACACCATAACAATCGATTGTGATAATGATGATTTTATAATTAAAGATGGTTTATGGGATGGTTATGAATTATATGACCTGTATAAAGAGGCTGAAACGCCATTTGAGTGGCATAAAGCCATGTTTGATCATGCAAGAAAAATAGACATCACCTGTTTTTCAACCCCGTTTGATGAGACGGCAGTTGATTTATTAGAAGATTTAAATGTTCCTGCATATAAGGTGGCTTCATTTGAAGCAACTGATTTGCCTTTGATTAAATATATCGCTTCAACTAAAAAACCATTGATTATGTCAACTGGCATGGCAAATTTTGAAGAGATTGAAGAGATGGTTGAAACAGCCAGAGATGCAGGCTGTAAAGATTTAATTTTATTGCATTGTATTAGTAGTTATCCAGCACCAGTAGAGCAATCTAATTTGTTGACTATTCCAGATATGAGGAAGAAGCTAGGTGTTCAGATAGGCCTTTCGGATCACACGGTAACTAATACCGCCTCAGTTGTAGCATGCGCACATGGCGCCACGCTAATTGAAAAGCATTTTATTTTAGATAGAAGTGAAAAAGGTCCTGATTCTGAATTCTCAATTAATCCAATTGAATTGACGTCATTATGCAAAGAGGCTAAGGATGCGTGGCTATCACTAGGTAATGCAGGTTACGATAGAAAACCTGCAGAAGAAGCAAATATAAAATTCAGAAGATCCGTGTACTTTGTAAAAGATATTAATGCTGAGGATGTAATTACTCAGAAACATATTAGAAGAATTCGTCCAGGTTATGGCTTAGCGCCTAAATTTGAAAAACAGTTACTGGGAAAAACTGTAAAAGTGGGTATTAAGCGTGGAACTGCGACCAGTTGGGAGTTGATCAATGAGTAAAACAGTACTGGTTGTATCAGCTCATTCAGATGATGAGGCTTTAGGCTGTGGCGGAACAATTGCGAGGCATACTAAGTCTGGCGATAAAGTGCATCTAATTTTTATGACCAATGGCGTGGGTTCTCGCAAGGCAAAAAAAGAAGAGATTGAATGCAGGAGGAGAGCGGCACAAAAGTCGGCTGATATTCTAGGAGTTTCTTCAATTCAGCAATTTGACTTTCCAGATAATAAAATGGATATGATTTCCTTGCTTGATGTTGTTCAAGCGATTGAAGATGTGATTGATAAATTACAACCAGAAATAATTTATACACACCATGTTGGAGACTTGAATATTGATCATCGTATTACACATCAAGCGGTAATGACAGCGTGCCGTCCTCAGCCTGAATTTTGTGTTAAAGAAATTTATGCTTTTGAAGTTTTGTCCAGTACAGAATGGCAGACCTCAAATTACAATCAATTTTTACCAAATGTTTTTATTGATATTACAAATTATGTACATATAAAAAAAGAGGCGATAATGGCTTACAGTAGTGAAATGCACCAACCTCCGCATAGTAGAAGTATTGACAATGTATTACGTTTAAGTAATTTTCGAGGAAATTCCGTGGGATGTAACTATGCTGAAGCATTTATGTTGCTAAGAAAAATTGATTAAGCTGTGTGAGGCTTTGTATTTATATGTTAATCAGTGTAAGTAAATAGCAGTAATCAAAATTTGTAAAAAATAATGAGTAATATTATTAATATTAACGGTAGAAAAATTGGAATAAATTATAGTCCATATATTATTGCTGAGATGTCAGCCAACCATAATGGTGAAATTGATAATGCATACAAAATTATAGATATGGCTAAAATTTGTGGGGCTGATGCAGTTAAATTACAAACTTATCATCCAGATACAATTACTATGGATATAGATACCCCAGAATTCATAATTAAAGGTGGCTTGTGGGGAGGACAAAGCTTGTATGAGTTATACAAAGGAGCATTCATGCCATGGGAGTGGCATAAGCCATTATTTGATTATGCTCGGAAGCTTGATATTACTATTTTTAGCTCGCCTTTTGATAATACCGCTGTAGATTTGTTAGAAGATTTAAATGCACCGGCATATAAAATAGCCTCATTTGAAGCGGTAGACCTTCCTTTGATTAAATATGTGGCTCAAACTGGAAAGCCTATGATTATCTCAACAGGCATGGCGGATGCTGAAGAAATTCAAGAGGCAATTGAAGCTGCAAGAGAGGGCGGATGTAAAGAGCTGGCTATATTGCATTGCGTAAGTGGATATCCGGCGCCATCTAGGGATTACAATTTAAAAACACTTGTTGATATGCAGAAAAAATTTGACTTAGTTACGGGTTTATCAGATCATACAATTGATAATACTACCGCAATTACAAGCATTGCACTTGGCGCCTCTATCATTGAAAAGCACGTAACTTTAGATCGGAATGGAGAGGGTCCTGACGATTCTTTTTCACTTGAAGAAAAAGAGTTAGAGGCTTTATGTTCAGGGGCTAAAGCAGCATGGGAGGCACTTGGCAAGGTTGACTATGGAATAAAATCCAGCGAGCAAGAAAATATCAAGTTTCGAAGGTCGATATATTTTGCAAGAGATTTATCTGCAGGAGACGTTATTACATCTACAGATATAAAAATTATTAGGCCGGGATATGGATTGCTGCCAAAATATATGGAGAGACTAATAGGAAGCAAGGTTCTTGTGGATATAAAACGAGGAACCGCAACCAGTTTGGAAATTATCGAAGGTTAAAAAGTTAAAAATTTTACAGAATGAAAAAGAAAAAACATTTACTAGTTATTGGAGGAGATAGGCTTGGCAACTATGAAACATTGGCGCCAATAGCAAATCACATAGTAAAAACACATAAATATAGACTTTGTACACTTTTTCAAGATAAAAAAATTATTTCTGATTTGAGGAAAAACACCATTCTAAATTTGTTTTATTCACAAGGAAATCTTCTCAGTCTTAGTAAGTATACTTCCTTCATAGAAATTATTCGTGTCATGATTTATATTTTTTCGTCAAAAAATGGCTTAGTTTTGACAAATAGGCCACTAGTAAGCCCAAAATTTAACCTTCTCAAGTTTCTCTTTACTTTAAAAGGGTGGAAGGTTCTTTATACAAAATCATTTAGCAGGTCGCCCACTGAAAATTCCAGGTCTCTAATCGGAGGAAAAGGGTATGCACTATCAAAAAAAGAGTTGGCAGATTTTTGCTTGATACCAACTACAGGGCACATGATTGAGTATGGAATCTTAGGCTATCGACTAAAAAACATGCTTGTAACGGGTTATCCAAAAATGTGGAAATCTTGGAAGGATTTTGTAAATAAAAACACTTTTTGCGATAAAAGTTACGATTATTTGATTGCGATGGGTATATATTATAAAGGGTACAATGAAATCTTAGAGGAGATGTTGGTTTTAATAGATAGCATAAATCCTTATTCAATTATTTCGATAAAGCCGCATCCTACAACAGCAATAAATATTGTTAATCGTATAATTAAAAACTCTAATATTGGAGCAAAGGTTGAAGTAAATATTAATAATGTCGCTTCACAATCTATTTGTGCTGGGTTAACTATAGTTCATGGTACATCTTCATGTATAGACGCCAATATAGGCTCAAAAGTTTTATGCTATTGGGGAAAAGATGAGTCATTAATTGATAAATATAATAAATCTAATTTTAATGACTCTCATGATTTTGTAATAATGGAGTCAAATAAAACATGTAGAGAATTTGTTGACATGGAGTGTTTTACTTTGGCAGATCTAAAAGAAAAGTTAATGGGAAAATTATCTTCCAACCCTAATAATATAAGCTTATTAAAGGAATCAGAGTTTGATTTAATAGAATCTCTGCATAGTAGATGAATATTATTAAATCTTACATACAAAACTCTTCGGAAGCAGGAGTAAGCAAAAAGAATTTTTTTGTATTGATGTCGTTATCTTTTCTATCGATATTAATGGAGTCATTTGGAGTGGGTATTTTCTTGCCTATTTTTCAATTTATTAGACTCGAAGGAAATCTGGATGATTTGATTATTGAATCTTCTTTTTGGTCTTATATTGTTGATTTTTTTGATTTTTTTGGAATAGAAGTTGCTTTATCAACACTTCTTCTTGTTGCATTTTTATTTTTTATTCTTAGACAGGTGTTTGTATTTCTTAGAATTACATATCAAGCCAGTTTAAATCAGAAATTAAGTTACAAATTAAGAAACAGATTGTTCAAAGCGTATATTTTTGCAGATGCGAGATTTTATGATAAATTTAGAATGGGTAAGTTTGTTAATACAATAACAGTAGAGGTTTCTAATGCTGTTCTAGGTGTAATGACACCTATAGAATTGCTTGTTTATTTTATCATGGCAATTGGGTACATTACTATATTGCTTTTGGTATCCATTGAAATGACAATAGCATCTATGATAGTTATTGGCTTATCGGTTTTGTTAATTAAAGTGTGGATTAGAAAGAGTGCCACAGTTGGCAGAAATATTGTAGATGCGAATACCAGGATGTCAAATTTCTTGGTTGAAAGAATTAAATCACCAATCTTGGTGAGGTTGTCAGGTACTGAGTTTGCTGAAGTTAATGAGTTTGACAAATTAACTGGCAACCAACGTAAGCACTCGTATCTTTCATCAGTTCTTCAGGCGAAGACAGAAATAACTATTGAGCCGGTAATTATCGGCATAAGCCTAATCTTTCTATATTTATCCTACACTGCTTTTAATTTGCAAATAGAGATTATTGGATTGTACCTTGTTGTGGCACTAAGGCTAATGCCAATAGTAAAAAGCATTATTGCTCAGTGGCAGAGAATGCAACATTACAAAGGCTCTGTTGAGATTGTAAGTCAAAATCTTAAGTTAATTAAAAGTCACAAAGAAGTGAATCATGGTGGCTTAGAGCCAGCCAGCATAGCAACTGAAATTGAATTTAATAACGTATTTTATAAATATGGCAATTCAGATAATACACTTTCTAATGTTACGTTCAATACACGCAATAAAAAACTTATAGCAATTGTTGGATCATCTGGTAGTGGCAAGTCTACTTTAATCAGCCTTATTCCTCGCATAAGATCTCAAACCTCTGGCGGTATTTCTATCGGTGGAATTTCAATAGAAAAGTATAATATTTACAACCTAAGAAAGTTTATTTCATATGTTCCTCAAGATCCTCAAATTTTTAATGTTACTGTAAAAGAACATATATCTTACGGTCATAGTGACATAACTTCTGAAGATATTGAATTTGCTGCACAAGCTTCCGGAGCTAGTGAGTTTATTAGTAAACTGCCAAATAAGTATGATACCAGTCTGGGTGAAAGTGCCTCTAAATTATCTGGGGGTCAAAAACAAAGGTTGGATTTAGCTAGAGCTTTGGCCAACAAGTCAAAAATCTTAATATTTGACGAACCAACTAGTAGTCTAGATAGTCATTCAAAATCTGATTTTATGCTTACATTGAAAAAACTTACGGATAATATCGATATTACAGTAATTGTAATATCTCATGATTTAAAGATGATTGCAGGCTTTGATGAAATTATTGTTCTAAATAATGGCAGGATAGAAGCTACAGGAAAACATAACCAACTTATTAATACTAGTGCTTGGTATAAGAAGGCACTAGAATAGGAGTTAATTAATATTTATAAAATGATTAAGATTGAAGTTATAAATGAATGCAGGTGGAAAAAGTCAGTATCTTTTGAATCAGAGTTTTGGTTCAAGGGGTATTTATTAGATGGGTTTTCTTTAGAAGCACTACACTACAAACTTGAAAGAATTTTATCAAGTCAGACAGTGTCAATTTCTAACCTTAGATTGTTCATTAATTCTATAGAGCTAAAGGGTCATTTTTCACTTATAGTCAAGAAACAAAACAAAGTTTTTGCTATGACAGATAGAATTGGATCTGTACCGTTAATATACCATTATTCCAAGCAAGACTTTATGATAGGGGATCATGCCCAAAAGGTGGTGCATAATATTAATAAAATAGATAATAGAGATGCTTTTCTTGAACTCTCCATGTCCGGCTATACCATAGGAAACAAAACACTCTATGAGAATGTATTTCAGTTAACTGCAGGTGAAATGCTGTTCTTTAACAATGGGGAGCTAAATAGAAAATATTATTATACGTATACCCCATGGTTGGTTAAAAACAGAACTCTTAAATCTCTAAAAAATAAGTTTAAAGATGCATTTCTCTCAAGTTTGGAGGAGATAGTTAAAGAATCTTCAGGTTGTCAGATTGTAGTTCCACTTAGTGCTGGAAATGATTCAAGGGCAATTGTTAGCGCCCTAAAATACATTGGTAAAAAAAATGTATTGTGCTTTTCTTATGGAAGAAAAAATAACTTTGAAATGAGTGCTGGTCAATTAATATCAGACAAATTAGGATACGAATGGATAGGAGTTCCGTTGACCTTGGCAGATCAAAGAAAATTTTATAGTTCGAGCGAATTTAAGAGCTTTCTAAGTGCGACAGATGTGTTTTCATCCTCTCCACATATACAAGAAGTTAGCGCAATTAGTAAACTGAAAAAAAATAAACTAATAGACGACAATGCAATTATTATTAATGGTAGTACTGGAGATTATATTTCTGGAGGCCATATTACTGCCAATCATTTAGGTCAAGCTATCAATATGGATGATTACTTTAAGTTATTTTTATCAAAACACTATGGTTTATGGAAAAACTTAAGCACAAAATTTAACAATTCCTATATATACAAAGAACTTATATCAAATTTGGAGCAGAGATGTAATGTTGAAATTAATAGTATTAAGGCCGTACATGGAGTATTCGAGTGCATGGAGTACCTTGGTCGACAGAGTAAGTATATAGTGGGCATGCAAAAAGTGTATGAGTTTTATGGATATGATTGGAGACTACCTTTTTGGAGTAATCAAATGCTAGATTATTGGGAGTCTGTTCCGGCCGATTATAAATACAATAGTAATCTGTATAAAAGTATGCTAGTTGAGAATAATTGGGGCGGTGTTTGGACGAGTGAGTTTAACTTTAGCCATAATCCATTTAATAAAACTATTAATAGTTTAAGATTATTCTTAAAGTTTTGTGCCTTACCTTTTGGTGAAGGTGGAAAACAATTGATAGATAAAAACATATTTGGATATGTGTCGGATGTAACATGTACTAGTTCTATTGTTCCGTATTCTAAAATGTTATTTGATACAAAAGGGTACAGAAATAATGCTTCTTGGACTTCTAAAAAATATCTAAATAATAAATCAAGGACCTAGATAACTTTATAGACATAAAAAACACGATAATATGTTGCTATGTCAATGAAAAACAAGTGTGCAATACATTTCCATATTTCTGAGAAGAAATTTAGGGAAATAATTCATTTGTTTTCTGAAGATTTGAGTGTAACTCAAATCTCTCATTTAACAAAAATATCCAGACCGAGTATTAATGAATATTTAACAGCGATCAGATTTAGAATATTTAAATATGGGTCAAGACAACTTAAGCGACTCTTTCCTAAAAATTCCAAGCAAAATTTTGTAAATATTTTGCTTGCGATTATTGAATCTAAATTCGCATTCTTTAAGGTGTAAATTAAACATACTTTTATCCATTCCTTTAAACTTTACCAATCTGTTCTTAGCATAACCCCAAAACGATTCTATGCCATTAATATGGGAGTTGCCTCTAGCAAATTCATTCTTACCATGGTGTACTCTAAAGTGCTTCTTATAGCCAAAATCTACTAAACCATTATACTGTAGTGGTCCGTTAATCTTGGACACATTTCAAGCCACTTTTTCCAATTCAGCCATCTTCTGAGCAGGTGTCATATAACCAATCGCTGAATGAATCCTTTTGTAGTTATAAAAGTAAATATAACTC
>Ga0209992_10000854_pt1 | contig 37046 bp, 29 predicted proteins | sample 2SBtaG_2_FD_182564 | JGI IMG/M metagenome (GOLD analysis project Ga0209992, IMG submission 182564) | Deep subsurface microbial communities from Kolumbo volcano to uncover new lineages of life (NeLLi) - 2SBTROV12_ACTIVE470 metaG (SPAdes)... | ecosystem: Environmental > Aquatic > Marine >...
ACCTCACGGACGGTCCAGAATTTCCCGAGTGGTGTGTCGGTGCAAAAATGAACATCGTCCACAATCTCGTGGACAAGTGGCTGGAGCACGAAAGCACCGCCAACCGGACGGCTCTCAAATACGAGTCGGAAGAGGGTGATATCCGCCACTTCACCTATCGAGAAGTGGCTGTTGAAGTCGCCCACCTCGCGGAGGCGATGCGGGACGATGGCTTCAAGAAAGGGGATGTGATTGCACTCTTCATGCCAATGACCCCGGAATTGCTTTTCGCCTTTCTGGCAGTCATCAAGATTGGTGCGGTCATTCTGCCGTTATTTTCAGGGTATGGGCCGAAGGCCGTGGCAACTCGTCTTCTGGATGCCGCCGCGGTCGGCATGTTCACCAGCGACGGTTTTCCGCGAAGGGGCAAGACGATCACGCTCAAGGAAACCGCTGACGAAGCGCTCGAATCCTGCCCCGCCGTTCGCCGCGTAATAGTGCACGACAGAACCGGCCGCGAAGACGTACCCATGAGTGACGGGCGTGACGTTTCTTACGACAGCTACACAGCTGGATATCCTGATTCATCGGTGACTGAGAGCACTTCGGCTGAAGACACCATGATGATCATCTACACTTCGGGTACGACGGGACGTCCGAAAGGCGCCGTGCATACCCATTGTGGATTCCCCGTCAAAGGAGCTCAAGACATGTTTCACGCCATGGATCTCAAACCCGGTGAAACCATGTACTGGATGAGCGACATGGGTTGGATGATGGGTCCCTGGCTCGTGTTCGGAGCAATGACCATCGGAGCGTCCATGGTATTCACAGATGGTGCTCCAGATTTTCCGGATGCCGGGAGACTCTGGCAAATGCTTGAGGACCATGAGGTTACACACCTTGGCCTCTCCCCGGTTCTCATCAGAGCCCTGATGCCGAAAGGAACCGGTTTTTTGAGCGGGCGAGATTTTTCCAAACTGCGAGCTGTCGGCTCTACCGGCAGTCCGTGGGACCCTGTTTCATGGCAGTGGGTCTTCGAGAACGTACTCGAAAGTCGAAAACCGATCCTGAACTACTCCGGCGGCACAGAGATCTCAGGCGGCATTCTCTGTGGCAATTTCCTCCAACCTCTCAAACCCTGTTCATTCAGTGGACCCGTCCCCGGAATGGCGGCAGATGTTGTTAATGAAAACGGTGATTCCGTCACCGGAGTCGTCGGCGAACTGGCCATACGCCAGCCATGGATAGGAATGACTCGAGGATTCTTGAACGATCGAACTCGATATATCGAATCTTACTGGACAAAAATTCCTGGAATCTGGGTTCACGGAGATTTTGCTGCCGTCGACGAAGATGGACTCTATTTTATTCTTGGTCGTAGTGACGATACAATCAAGGTAGCCGGCAAAAGACTCGGGCCAGCTGAAGTCGAATCCATCGTGAATGCCGACCCGGACATTACCGAAAGCGCTGCGATAGGCATCCCCCATGATGTCAAAGGCGAAGAAGTTGGTCTTTATGTGGTCACGGCGTCTGACATTGAACCGAATGAAGAGCTGCGCCTGAGGCTGACCCAGGAGATCGTCAACGAACTGGGAAAACCACTGAAACCAGGTTTCATCCGATTCGCGACCAAACTTCCGAAGACCAGAAATGCGAAAGTGATGCGCCGGGTTATTCAGGCGGTGTATTTGGACAAAGACCCGGGCGACATGTCCAGCCTGGAGGACCCGAAGAGTCTGGACGCGATAAGAAATGCGAAATAGTCCCATTTCGAATCTGACCACTTGACACCGGCCTTCAAGCGGTGTGGACCCATATATAAACGTCTTGCGTCCTAATGTCTGGACAACTCCGAAATCAAGATGACGTTTATTTTCGGGTCAGATGACTGTTTGATGCGCGAAAACTGACCATTCACCTGATTTCAGGTACATACGAGGGTAAATTATCGTGACCTTTCAGCAGAAGGTCCAATATTTGCAGTGATCTGTCACATAGAAGAGGCGTACCCATTTTGCACTGTCAGAGGAATTCATCGGTGTATATCATCAAGAAAATCGAAGCAGGCGTCACTGCAACCCTGATCTTCATGGCTTTGCTCATGCTGTCCCATGAAGTCCTGGCGCAACCCAATACCACGGCAACGCTGAGCGGCGTTGTCCTGGACTCAGAAACCGACGAACCACTGATTGGGGCACACGTTTTCATTGCCAGCTCGATGATCGGAACGATCACGAATGATGACGGCGTCTACTCGCTTACGAACGTACCTACAGGTGCGCATCGTCTCTATGTGTCAATGCTTGGATTTGAGGATGATTTCCTTGACATCATGCTCAGAACGTCGAAAGCCTACTCATTCAATTTCGAACTGAACCCCTCGCCCATCGGTATTGGAGAAATTGTAATTGAGGCTGAACGGGATAAAAACTGGAAGAAGCGGCTGGAGAAATTTACTCGCCTCTTTATCGGAGAGACGACGAACGCCCTCGAAACTACGATCCTGAATCCCGAGGTTTTGGATTTCGAATCAAAACGGGGATCGCTGACGGCTATCGCCGCCGAACCACTCATCATCGAGAACAAGGCACTGGGGTATCGTATCCAGTACTTCTTGAGTGATTTTGAGTCGACCCCCAACAGGGTTCAATATGATGGCGAAGGTCTCTATGAGGAACTCGAGCCCGAAAGCGCAGAGCAAGCTGCCGAGTGGGCGCAGAAACGACGTGAAGCCTTCATGGGGTCCTTCAGGCATTTCCTTCTTGCGTTAATCTCGGGCCGAACGGAAGCGCAGGGATTTAAAACATACTCGCGGCCTTCTTCGGGAGGAGTTCGAGGAGATACATTCGCCAGCAGCTCTGCTATATCCAACCAACGGTTTCCGCTTGATCCGAAGTCAATTATCAAGCCTACTGAAAACGCCAACGAATACCTTCTTGATTTTGATGGTCACATGGAAATTGTGTACATGGGTGAAAAGGAGGCCGAAGCTTATCTGGACTGGAGTATGCGACCATCCAGATCCAATCCACGTTTTCAGACATCATGGACGTTCCTTGATCACGGTCCAGCGATGGTTGACTACAAAGGTGACACCCTGGATCCATACAGCGTAGTCTTCATGGGATATCTCGCTTTTGAGCGTGTGGCCGACGATCCGCCGAAGGAGTATCGACCCCGATAAGGACCATTTGATTCCAGATATGTGGCAGGCATCAAAGTGGAGCAGCTTCTGCGACGATCTGTTGACTCACCTTTTCCATGGACTTCAGGCTATAAAAGCCGATTCGAGGTGCTCGATCTCGAGCCCTGGTGGCTCTCCAACGATTGAGACGACATCAAAGCGACACGGCGTGCCCTCAAGCTTTCTCTCGTGCAGGAACGCTTCGGCAGCCTGAATCAACAAACGCCTCTTTTTTCGGTTGACTGCAGCTTCCGGTGCGGCAAATGCTGAATCTCTTCTCCATTTAACCTCGACAAAGACCAGATCTCCACCACGACTGTAATCACTGGCGGGGAGAAACGCGATGAGATCAACTTCTGCTTTCAGGAAGCGGTAGTTTTTCTCGAGAATCACATAGCCCTTCTCTTCGAGATGAGAGGAAGCGATTGACTCTCCCGCGAATCCTTTTTTCTGTTTGTCTGATGGCATTCGATCTTTCGCAGTTGATTCGCCTGAACCTTATCCTCAAATGGGTGTTCCGTGAACATCTTGACGACGTATCTTGGTCCTGATTCAGGGCCCTCCCCTTTCTGACACATCCTCCGCTTGATTGCAACTCCAGGCATACTGACTCTGACTACCGATTTCGGCACCAAGGACGGTTACGTTGCTGCGATGAAGGGTGTCATAATGAGCATCAATCCGGAGCTGCGCCTTGTTGATATCTCACACCATATCGGTCCGCATGATGTGATGGAAGGCGCGTTCATACTTCGAAATGTTGCCGCTTCTTTTCCGGATGGCACCGTTCATCTGGCAGTGGTCGATCCCGGAGTAGGATCTGAAAGAAAACCGATTGCACTCAGGCACAACAATCAGTACTTCGTCGGTCCGGACAACGGTTTGTTCTCTTTATTGCTTTCTGGCACTGATGCGGAATTGATAGTGGAACTCGACCTTCCTCAATTCTGGGGAATACCGAATCCGTCAAAAACATTCAACGGAAGGGATCTCTTCGCGCCGGTCGCCGCCCGACTGGCCTCCGGTCTCACTCTCTCCTCCGCGGGAACTCCTCTCGATCAGATCAAAACGATGCATTGGGCGCTTCCCATTGCAGATGAACAAGGAATACGAGGTTGGGTCGTTCACATCGACCGGTTCGGTAACTGCATTACCAATATCGAGAAAAAGCTCTTTATCGAGAGCCAAAATGATCGCGCCTTCAAGTGTTACGCGGGGACCTCGATTATAGACACCAATAGCACAACCTATTCAAATGTCGAGTCTGGAGAGGCGACGTGCCTCTTCAACAGCCACGATTTTCTGGAAATTGCCATACATCGTGACTCGGCTAGCAAGCTGCTGGATATTCGGAAGGGTGCTCCCGTAAACATCTTATTTATTGACGAAAAAATACCAGCGTGACTGCATTCAAAGACATAGATGAGTTATTTATCAACGCCCAGTTGATCTCGCGTGATACCAATGAAGCGGCCCGCCTGGTCGAAAAAGCGGTAGAATTGAGGGTGAACGGAAATCAGGACCCTGCTGCGAAACTCATCGACCAGGTCAATGATCAGGGCGTCCAGAGATCACAACCAGACATCCTTTCCGACAGGCTCCTGGTCGACGAACTCGACCGAGCAGTGCCGAAGGTTTTTTCACGGATGAGTGGAAAACGCCGGATTGCGGTCCGAGATGCGTTCCTCACTCACTCGGACGATTCTTCGGAACGGGCCGTTTTTCTTATTTCTGTCCGACGGGCAATCGAGGAAAATGTCCCCTCCGGACGGGCCTCCTCCGTGGGTGAACACGATGTTGCTTCTGCTCTGGAAAACTATTTGGAGCGCGTTCTTGCTCCCACCCCCATTGCCTTGAAAAGTGTCCTGGAGTCCAGATATCCGGAAATCACTCAAGCCGGGGAAGCGGACGGGGCGGATCTAAAAAAATCGGGTAAACCGAGTCTCCCGATGCGGATCGCCGGTGCTTTTCTACTGATCCTGGTCGCATCTGCGATTGGAACTTGGATTGCATTTCCTTCCGAAAATGGAGCCGTGGCGGAAAACGCCCAGTTATTTGATGTAATTGCTGAACACGAGCCGGCGGAGAACCTGACCTTCCTTGGCTCTGAGTCATCCCAGATAGAGCGCTTTATTCTGGACCGACTTGATCGACGTGTCAGCGTCCCCGAACTATCGGATGGCAATATTATCGGTGTTTCGGTCGAAACCGTTCTTCCTGGCTTTCAATTACCGGCCATCAGGTATTCAGATCTCGTCTCATCTCAAGAACTCCTGATATACGTTCTCGACTATGAACTCATTTCACACATCGAGTCAAGACTGGATGTCGACCTGAATATTCTGAATCAGATTGCCGCAGAGGATGCCTTCGATATTCAGATTGACAACCGGGGAGAGCGCCTGATTTTCAGAGAGCGCGACGATATCTACCTGGCCCTCACGGAATCCGGAGCCATGGACTTGAACGAACGACTCGTCTTCGAGTAGAGGCTGGCTGGAAGAGCGCTCGCCGTCGTGCGACCCGCCTCGCTTCAGGATGAGGGAATTTCGATTCTAAACGTACTGCCCTGGCCCAGCCTTGAACTGGCGAGCGTGAGTGAACCTCCGTGATAGTCTTCGACGATCCGTTTTGCCAAACTCAAGCCCAATCCCCAGCCTCGTTTCTTGGTGCTGTATCCGGGTCTGAAAACATTCTTCCACTGGCGTCGATCAATGCCTTTTCCGGTATCTCGCACATCGATGCGTATCAACGAGTTTTCGGCGGACGCGAGCACATCAATTCTCCCTCTCTCTGACTCCATGGCGTCGAGCGCATTCTTGAGGAGATTCTCCACAACCCATTCGAAGAGGTCCGCATTCAGAGGAGCTTTCAGATCAGGATCAGCAACTACATTAAGACGAATGAAGGTCCCCTTCTGAGGAATGCGCCTCCTCATGTATTCTGTTACGCTCTCAAGCACCGGCTGCACAGGTTGTCTTTCCAATTTGGGGAGTGAACCGATGTCGGAAAACCGGCTCGTGACGCGACCCAGTCGCGCAATGTCCTTTTCGATTTCCTTATAGGTCTGCTCATTGCCATTTGAATCAGAGGGCTTTCCCTCTTCGTTCATTCGAAGAAATTCGACCCAACCCATCAGGCTCGAGATAGGCGTACCGAGCTGATGCGCAGCTTCCTTGGCCATTCCAACCCACAGGCTACTCTGTTCGCTCTTTCTGACGTACGAGAAACCGAGATACCCCACAACGACAAACAGGGCGACGAAGAAAAGCTGGATGTAGGGAAACCAGCGAAGACGTTCGACAAGATCCGATTCGCCGTAGTACACATACCGCACGAAACGGAATGACGGGTCTGTGAACTCTACGACTATCGGAATGGGGTCGCGGATGGCAGCCATTTCGTCAATCTGGGCCAAAATCTTCGCCTGATCCACTTCACTCAGATCCGCGTAACCGGCCTGCTCGACATCGATATTTCGCCAGTCCGTCGGTCCAGAGGTTGAGTCTACAAGAATTGCAGGAATACCTCCGAACAGTTCTGTCGGTCTCAGGATGGTTTCCAGAATGAACGTGAGATCGCTGTTGACCGGTGCGCTGCGGGCCCAACTCAGTGCATCACGATATCGTTCGTAGTCTTGCTCAGACAAATCATCGAAATCGCCTGAGAGCGCAGTTCTCCAGGAAACCACCAGATTTTCGAGCTCCTGAAATTCCGTCGGAAAGGTATTGTCTGCCGCCTGCTGCTGAGCCTTGGGTACTTCCTCCAGGGCCTTGGCCCACAATTGAACGACCGATGACTCACGTTCCTTGAGCTGGTCTACCAGGTTTTTCGTGTACCAAAGCGAGGCGACGGCGATGACGACCGCAAAACTGATTAATCCCAGCTTCAGGTTTACAGAAACGCGATACGCTTTCATCTGACGGTCGTAAAAGAAAAAGAGTCGACGAAGACCTGCGGCAGGTCATGCCGGTAATGCTGGCGAAACGCTCTAACCGATAATAGTCTGTTCTCGTTTCGGGCCGGACGAAATTATATGAGCCGGTACTTCGAGAAAATCTGATACGAAGGTCAGATAGTCTTTCGCTTCGGGCGGAAGTTCGTCGTAATCGGTAACCCCCGTAATATCCTTGTTCCACCCAGGGAGGGTTACATATTCGGGCTCCACACGCTCCAGCGTCCGGATATCGCTCGGGAATCGCTGAGTGGTTGCTCCGTTCACACGATATCCAGTGCAGACGGAGATTTCGTCGAGATTCGAAAGTACATCGAGCTTCGTGATTGCCAGTTCAGTGAATCCGTTCACCATGCTCGTGTATTTCAGAGCGACCAGGTCGAGCCATCCACATCTGCGAGGACGACCTGTGGTAGCGCCGAACTCATCTCCGGTCTTCCGGAGCTCTTCTCCCGCTTCGTTCTCAAGTTCGGTCGGAAATGGTCCATTCCCCACCCGCGTGGAGTATGCTTTGACGATTCCAATCACGCGGTTGATGCTCGTGGGAGGAATTCCAAGACCTGTACAACATCCTCCTACCGTCGGGTGACTTGAGGTCACGAACGGGTATGTCCCAAAGTCTACGTCAAGCAATGAGCCCTGGGCACCTTCAGCAAGAATGTGCTTGCCGTCTTTGAGCGCCTCGCCCAATAATGCCGTCGTATCCGTGACAAATGGATCTATGAGATTGTCGAACTCGACGTATTCTTCAATAATCGCTTCAACATCAAGCTTTTCGGCTCCGTAGACATTCTGAAGAATGGAGTTCTTCTCTTCCATGGAAGTCAGGAGCTTCTCGCGAAGCACATCCCGATCCAGAAGATCAACGACTCGAATCCCCGTCCTGGCAAACTTGTCGACATACGAAGGCCCGATTCCGCGCCCCGTAGTCCCGATTGCACCGGCATCTCTCCAGCGCTCGCGAGCTTCTTCAACCTTTTTGTGGTAAGGCATGATCAGATGAGCATTGTGGGAGATGTGAAGACGACCTTCCACACTGTAACCCAACTTCCTGATCATTTCGATCTCTTCCATCACGGCGACGGGATCGATAACGACTCCGTTTCCGATAACACACTGGACATTCTCCTGGAAGATTCCGCTGGGAACCAGATGAAGGACGAACGTCTTGTCCTCCCAGCAGATCGTGTGTCCTGCGTTGGCCCCACCCTGATAGCGCGCAACGATATCGACATCCTGACTTATCAGGTCAACGATCTTTCCCTTTCCCTCGTCGCCCCACTGACTTCCGATTACTACAGTTACTGGCATATGTCAGACTTGGTATCGGCCCTCTGATTGCCGATGCGGGATGTGTCCCGCTTATTGATACCCCACCAAAGAAGTATACACTAGCACCAAAACAATGTACGGCGAACAAACAAGAATGAGGCGGCGGGTTACTACCCGCCGCCTCTCGAAGTCCGCCTTGATTTCACTCTGCTCTCAAACTGAAAGCAGGGCTTGAACCCGCTGGTTCAGCCTAGTCTTCGTAGCTCTTGGCTGCGTCTTCGACCGATTCAAAGTGCTTGAACACTGTTATCAGCTTCGTAATGACCAGAAGCGACTGGATGCGGTCCGCCACATTGGCCAGTCTCAGATCTCCACCTGCATTGCGCATCGTGGTCATTGCACTGATCAACATGCCGAGTCCACTCGAATTCATGAACTTGACCTTGGAAAGATCAACGACAACGTTGGTTTTTCCTGAGTCCTGAAGCTCATGCAGCGTATCGTGAAGCTTGGACCCGTCGGGTCCACCCATCACATTTCCTTTCAGTGTGATAACTACGCTGTTATAACGTTCGTCTACGTTGTAATTCATTATGTCTCCTGCTTCGTGAGATCCCTGCTTCGTGGGATCTATGTCTAGATTTTAACTAAAGGCTGAATCGGCTCTCAGTACGAGTTTATCGCTTTGTGGCAGCACGATTTCGCAGCTCCAGAACCACTGGAGAAGCCACGAATATCGAGGAATAAGTCCCTATCACAATACCGATAATCAGTGCAAACGCAAACCCGCGCAGCACTTCGCCACCGAATATAAATAGGACCGTTACCACGAACAAGGTGGTACCCGATGTAATGATAGTACGACTCAGCGTGTTATTAATAGACTTATTAACTACCGATTCGTAGCTCTCTGATTTAAAGAGCCCTCTGTATTCCCGTATTCGGTCAAAAACCACCACCGTGTCATTGAGAGAATAACCCACGATCGTAAGGAATGCCGCGATGATGGTCTGGTCTATTTGCAGCGAGAATCCCATGAGGTTCTGAAGCACTGAAAACACACCGAGTGTGATTATCACGTCATGAAACAGTGCAGTCACGGCACCAACTCCAAATCTCCACTCGAATCGAAGGAGAATGTACATGAAAATGACCAGGAGGGATCCCAAGATCGAATAGATGGCTCCCCGCTTGAGATCTTCCGCGAAACGCGGACTCACGATATAGGTCTTTTCGACACTGGGGTTCGATCCCTCAAAGTTGGATGAAATCCCGTCGATGATCTGACTCTGAACGATGTTCACATCCTCAGAACCTGTGGTTCGGATAAGCATCTGATCCTCACCGTAGGCTTTTACCTCTGGATTGGAATCGAGGGTTCCGGAGAGAGCCGTCCTGACGGCAGTAACATCCAGCGATTGTGTCGTGTCAATCACAAACTCACGACCACCTCTGAAATCGATGCCCAACTCCAGGCCATTCACGAAGAAGGAACCTAAACTCAACAGGATCAGAATTCCCGAGATCGCATATCCCGTCCTCCTGTTGCTTAAAAAAGGAAAATCTATGTTGTTAAAAAGACGCATGGTAGATACCAGGTTTGCCCTTTCAGGCTGATTTGAAGATCTGTTGATTCGCTTCTATTAACCGAAGCTGACTGTCATTCTTTTCTCGATTACCAGGTAGTCCATGATGATTCTGGTAAATACGATTGCGGTAAACATGGAGGAGAGAATACCCGCCATGAGAGTGACAGCGAATCCCTGAATGGGGCCGACGCCGAATGAATAAAGAATGACACCAACGAAAAACGTGGTGATATTTGCATCGAAGATGGCAGAGAGTGCTTTGCTGTAGCCCCCTTCGATGGCAGCTTTCAGCGTTTTGCCCGTAGACTGTTCTTCTCGAACACGCTCAAAAATCAGCACGTTGGCGTCAACAGCCATACCGATTGTGAGGACGATACCGGCAATTCCGGGAAGCGTCAACGTAGCGTTGAATCCGGCCAGGATTCCAATGATGAACACCAGGTTCAGGATCAGGGCCAGATCAGCAATCATTCCACTCGTGCGATAGTAGACGATCATGAACAGCGCTACGAGCAACAGGCCGAACAATACCGAATTCAGACCGGCACGAATAGATGCTTGTCCGAGGCTCGCACCTACCGTGCTTTCCTCGACAATCTCAACCGGAGCAGGAAGAGCACCTGACTTCAGAACGGTGACGATATCCTGCGCTTCCTCCTGTGAATCCAGATTGGTGATATTTGAACGACCACCCGTAATTCGCTGCAGAACATTTGGAAACGAGTATACAACACCGTCCAGAACGATCGCGACGTTGTTTCCAACATTGGCCCCGGTCAGTCGTGCCCACGTTCTGGCGCCTTCCGAATTCATCGTCATGCTGACTTCGGGCACGTTCGTGAACTGCTCAAAATCAACTCGAGCATCCGTGATCACATCACCGGTAAGCTCGATATCGTTTCTCACGCCCAGGAGACTGTACACTTCAAGACCGTCCGCCGTTGTGGCCACGGGAGAAGATGTATACATATAGGATATGTCGCGAGGAAGAAGGTCGGCTACTGCCGGATCCTTGAGTAGAAGATTGACAGCTGCTGTGTCTTCCTCTACCACGATTCCAAATTCCACACTCTGACCACTTGGCTGAAAGATCTCGAGCAATTTGTTGTTTGATGCGGCCTGGGTTGGATCCAGAATTTCATTGACATCAAACGTAGTATCTGCTGCGGCGGCCGCTTCGGTGCTGTCCACCTCATCTTCATAGAAGTCAATCACGCGCTGCAGAGCTCTGAGATTTTCGGCCGGATCGACCATCAGGTGGAATTCCAGCCTGGCAGTCCCTTTCAGGAGGCCACGAATACGTTCGGGATCATCGATACCTGGAAGTTCGACGATCACGCGCCGGGTACCCTGTTTCTGAATCGAAGGCTCAGTAACCCCGTAACGATCAACCCGATCACGAATAATCGAGATCGCACGCGTTACCGCTTCGTCAGCTTCGGTCTGCAGATACTGTGCGACCTCAGAGTTCGAAGACCGTCTCGTGATATTTGCCGCTTCGTTTCTGAAATACCTTGACAGAAGAGCGTTTGAATCGCGCGATTCAAATTCTTCGACAAATGTGGAGAGTATCGCACCGTCTGTCGACAGGGCGGCCTTCTCGGAAGCTGCTGCGAGTACTTCTTCGAATGCATCATCGACGTCCGTTGCCAACTCTCTGATGAGAGCTTCGACACGAACTTCGAGAGTCACGTGCATTCCTCCCAGGAGATCGAGGCCAAGGCTGAGCGCCTTCTCCTCTACTGTTCGGATTTTAACCAGGTTTTCCTGTTCGTAGGCGGCCAGTTCTGTGTCTGACAATCCTTCCATGTCCTGATTGATGAAGTACTTCTGAGCCGATGGGTACAGATAGTATCCCGACATGGCCAGGAAAAACACCGTCAGGAAAATCTTGAAACCGTTTCCTTGCATGGTTACGATATAGATATGATTGAGATAATATTAGATAGGTGTGGCGCATTCACGCCGAGCCGAACCAACCCGCTGTTACAAGCCTGATCAGGCTTTGACGGGGAAGGATCGATAAAGTCGAAAGGGACCGGGACTGCTAGGGGCCGAGCGGCTGACTCCCACTGCTCATGAATCCCAACTGGATTCGCAGCTTGATAGATTGATCGGCCAGCGAACTGAATAGAGGGTCTCGCGTGATCGTTTGGTCACGAGCATCGAAATCTCCCTGGATAACGAACAATACGTTTTCCGCAGAGCTGATTTTCTGTTTGGACTGAGCCGATATAGGCGCCACTACCGCGGAACGGAGCATGGCATCTTCGAGGACCTCCTCGAAAAAATCCTGAACGTCTGACGACAAACCATCCTGATCTGCGGCCAACTCAATGTCCGTACGGGACATTGCAACTGCGGCCGGAGCAAGCAAACCCGTCATCACGCTTCCCAGAAGGAGAAGCGCACCGAGTCGGATGCGGATGGAATGGAAGTGAGGTTTCAAGTCTCTCAATACAGGACAATGAGGTGTCTGAGTGGCCGTGAACGCGCTAGATGTCGACCAGATTCCAAAAATACGGCTCTTGTCAGGAAAAAACCGATCTGATGTTGAATTAGTGTTCGAGTCGGAACTGCATCGGGGATTTTCGTCGTGTTTTGACAGGATCTGCTCTAATTGTGGCTACAAATCGCTGTAAATTGCTGTTCCGAATCGAATTGTCATTCGCAGAGAACAAAATCGATTGACCCACCAGAGGATTCTTAATTGAGCGGCTCTTCAAAACTTCGACTACGATTTACGATTCTGACTTTTCTCGTTGCCATCGCCCTGCTCGCCTGGGGGGCGTTTGTCACGAGCATCAACGCGGGTCTGGCGGTCCCAGATTGGCCGACTTCGTTCAACTCATACGATCCATTCAACCCCTGGCCTCAGTGGTGGAATATCACTCCTGTGTTCGCAGAGCACGGACACCGCCTGCTGGGCGCACTCGTTGGACTCTTTACAGTCGGCCTCGCTTTTTTGACCTGGCGCTCAGATGACCGGAAGTGGATGGTCCGCCTCGCTTTTGGAGCAGTGGCTCTGGTCATTATCCAGGGTGTTCTAGGCGGACTTCGCGTCATATGGGTTTCTCTTGACCTTGCAGTCGTTCACACGCTGGTTGCTGAACTTTTCTTCGCCTTGCTTGCATCGATGGCCATTTTCGTATCTGATGTCTGGAAGAACGCTGAGAATGAACACGTCGAATTCTCGCAGGCAAGAGGCCTGGGCTCACTGCTATGGCTGGCCCCGGCAACGGTCTTTGTCCAAATCGCCCTCGGTGCATTATTGCGTCATCCTGGAGCAGGAATAGACATTCTTTTGGCCAGCTTGCACTTCGGTTGGGCCTTCATGGCGACGATAATGGTAGTTGTTCTTTGGACGCGAGTTCGAGATGTCTTCGCCAAATCCAACGTCGTTACCCGCGCTGCTCATGCCATGCTGATGATTCTGTTGGTTCAGGTAATGCTGGGACTTTTCGCGTATTTCGTGTTGCTTGACGAATCTGGTGCCATCCAACCGAGCAATGTTCAAGTCATAGCCAACACCGCCCATATGGTGGTAGGCGCTCTCCTGTTTGCGTCGACGGTAACAGTCGGCGTATTGTGTGGCCGAATCAGGGCCGCAACGAGCCTTTCCCAATGAGTACCACACGGACAGCCACCATATCAACGGACGCCAGTCTGGAGCCTGCAAGCTTCAGAGACTGGATTACTTTGACCAAGCCCGAAATCACCTTCCTGGTGACCATTTCGTCGCTGGCTGGTTTTGTTTTGGCCTCACCTGCCGCAATAGATGGCTGGAAGCTTTTCTGGACACTGCTTGGAATTCCATTGACGTCTGCGGGCGGTTGTGCATTGAACATGTACATCGAGCGGGATCTAGACGCTCTCATGAAGAGGACAGCAACCAGGCCCATCCCTGCAGGACGGATCAAACCCGAACAGGCAAAATGGTACGGGTTTGTTCTCGTCGGTCTGGGCCTGGCCATACTGTGCCCACTTACCAATCCACTGACAGGAGTGATGGCTGCCGTCACCGTTGCGCTCTATCTCTGGGTTTATACCCCTCTTAAGAAGACAACCACCCTGAACACTCTGGTTGGCACCATTCCCGGTGCGCTTCCGATTCTGGGCGGATGGACAGCCGCGTCAGGCACCTTCGGTTGGGGAGGATGGGTCCTGTTTGCTGTTCTGGTTTGCTGGCAGATGCCGCACTTCTTTTCTCTGGCGTGGATGTATCGCAAGGACTATGACAAGGGACATTTCATGATGCTTCCTTCCAGCGACGAATCAGGAAAATCTACGGCCGCGCAAACCTTCTGGTTTTCCATTGCCATGATTGCATTTTCTGTGGCTCCGGTCATGCTCGGTCTCTCCGGCTGGCTTTATTTGGCCGGTGCCATTCTTTTAGGGATCTGGTTCATGATTCCCGTGGGTCGCTTCGTCCTTTCGCGCTCAGCCTTACACGCGAGAATGGTTCTGAAAGCATCAGTCATGTATATCCCCCTCCTGCTGCTGGCAATTATCGTCGATCGATTTATCGCCTGAGAGCTCCTGGGTAAAAAGATCGACATATTGAGCCTCTCCCGCGACCAGCTCAGGGAGTTTATTTCGGAGAGTGACGCACGTTTCCGGGCGGATCAGGTCTACAGATGGCTCTGGAAGCACGGTGTTCGCTCGATTGACGAGATGACCAACGTGCCCGCTTCCCTCCGGCTGCGGATGAGTCAAGAGTGTGTGGTTAAAACCATTCGTTTGGTTGATCAGCAAGTCGCCTCCGATCTGACCGTCAAAATGCTGTTCGAACTGGAAAGTGGACGGCACATTGAGACCGTCCTCATCCCGGATGTTGATCGAAACGGCCAAGCGACCCGCCTCACCGTTTGTGTGTCCAGTCAGGTCGGTTGTGCCATGGGATGTTCTTTCTGCGCTACCGGTCTCATGGGATTCCAGGAGAACCTCACGGCAGGCGAAATATTCGATCAGGTACTTGCGGCAAATCGAGTGGCTCGTGAACGCTTCGATTCTGGAATCACGAACATCGTGTTTATGGGGATGGGCGAACCACTTCTCAACTACGACGCCGTGCTGGATGCAACCGAGAAACTCACTTCCGAGGAAGGTATGGGGCTTTCAGCGCGCCGCATTACGGTCTCAACAGTTGGTCTCGCGACGAGAATCAAACAGTTGGCGGACGACGGCACACGGTTCAATCTTGCTGTTTCGCTTCACTCACCGTTCGACAGCAAGCGGTCCTCCATCATGCCGGTCAATCGAAAAGCCAAGACCGACCTGAAGGCTCTCATGGAATCAATCGAGTACTATACTCGAAAAACCGGTCGCGGTATTACGTACGAGTACTGCATGTTTCAGGGATTCAACGACACGCAAAGTGATGCAGTGGAGCTGGCAAAGCTGGTTTCGCGAGCTCGCAGTAAGGTAAATTTGATTATGTACAATCCGGTAGAAGGATTGGGATTCAGCAAGTCTTCAGAAAAAGCTTTGAACGCTTTCATCTCGTGCCTAGTATCAGAACGAGTTGTGGTCACCGTTCGCAGGAGCCGAGGACAGGATATCGATGCCGCCTGCGGACAACTCGCCATCAAGAAAACTTCCGAATGACATGGCCAAATCTGAATTCCAAATCAAGCTGCCCAAAGACGACTTCTCAAAGTCCATCGCTGGGTTTATTGCTGCCTTGATTGTAGGAGCGCTGATTCCTCGCACGGTCGCATACCTCTTTCGGCGAGTATTGCTGCGCTCTTTCAGGGAAATATTCGTCCTCGCTGCGGCCGGCTGGTTAACTGACCGAATTGCTCAGACCCTTGTCAGGGACAAGTCAGAGAAAAAGTAACCCCGCGCCAAAGTGAGTCGCGCGGCGTCGCCGGAATCGGCGGCCACTTCCCCGTCGGGTTCAGCCGTCCCCGAACACCGTCTCTTTCTCATCTTGCTTGTTTTTGAGCAGGAATGAAGCTGCAGAAATACAGAGTGTGACAACGACGATCACGAGGAAGGCCGTTTCGTATCCTGCCAATGGAGTTTCTGCTGAGTCGGCCACCGCTCCAACTCCCGCGGCCGCCAGAAGCTGGCCAATCGAGATGAATAGAGTAATCAGGCCCTGAGAAATGGCTCGCTCCTGTTTTCTGGCTTCGTGAATCAGAATGTAGTTGAGCGAAGACCCGAGCAGGCCCGCCATTCCCAATCCGATGAGCGAAGACGCCAGATAGAATACCGTAGTTGAGCTCGGGCTCGTTGCGACCCCGAACATACCGAGAACGAGCAGAGTGTTGCTCGACAGTATAATAAGTTTGGATCCCGTTTTGTCAACCAGCCTGCCCGCTATCGGACTACCGATCGCCACTGCGAACATCATCGGTAACAGCATGAACGCGGCCTGGGAGGTTGTGATGCCGTGCGCGAGAACAATGATCGTTGGGAAAAAGATGAATGCTGCTTCATTAATGCCCGCTCCTATTGCATTGAGCGATGCCAGCGATACCTGCCGATTGCGAAACAGATTCAATCTCAAGACCGGATCTTCAGCCCGATTCTCAACGAAGACAAAAACTGGAATAAGAACTGCAGCGATAAGGAATCCGATAGCTACGCGACCTGTCGAAAGGCTTGCCCACACTTCAGACGTGTCAAAAACGGAGAGTGAATAGGACACCGCGAACAATATTGCGGCCAGCAACACGAGGCCCAGATAATCCAGCTTCTTGTCTCCTTTGCCTTTCGCCGTCGGCAGGAACTTCCAGCCGAGCAGAACTACGATGAGGGCAAATGGAGGTACGGCCATATACAGGTACCGCCAGCCCAATTGTAGCATCAGACCCGCAAGGATGGGTCCGACAATGAAAGCTATTCCGAATACGGACCCCAGCATTCCAAATGCCTGTCCGCGCTTTTCAGGCTTGATGACATCTCCGATCACCGCGCCTGCCACCGGGAAGATTCCCGATGCGGCCATTCCCTGCATCACGCGGCCGGCGAGGAGAATCGAGTACGTCGGAGACAGTGAAACGACAAGGCTTCCCACTCCAAACAGGGCGATATCGATGATATAGACCCATTTTCGGCCATACCTGTCGGCCATCTTGGTCATTACGGGAACGCTCACGAGATTGGCCAGGACCCAGACGGAGAAGACCCAGGAAACGAGCCGGTCATCCAGATTGAAGGTCTCACGAATGGCAGGAATTGCAGGGCCCAAAATGGCAATGTCCAAAGCGCCCATCAAGACGCCAAGAAACAATACAATCATTACAGGCTTCTGTCTCTGGCTCGTTTCTTCTGTCACGTAATTCTGATTAGTTTCCGGGTAGGAATCAACTGTGGTTGAACTGAAATCTGAATGCTGCCAAAATTGAACATTTCTATACATAAGTTAGGCGCAGGTCTCTGTAGATGTTCGATTTTGAAGCGTCTTAACGCACAATTCGGATTTCACCCTCACGATGGCAGTCCGGCGTTCAGAGCCCTTGACCAGAGTGGCCTGAAACACATGCAATTCAATGGCAATAGAATACTTCCGTCCGTACCTGGCCTTCTGATATTCCTGCTCCTGGTCGGGTGCAATACGCGACCTCCGGTGGAAGAGTCATCAACTTCCTGGGCCGATTCAAGTCTTGCATCCATGACGCTGGAGGAAAAAGCGGGGCAGATGATTATGGTCGCACTGCCAGCGCCGGCAGATATCACCAGTCGAAGCGCGAGGGAAGATGTCCAAACACTTCTTCAGGACAACCAGCCTGGTGGCGTTGTGCTGTTCGCGGGCAATCCCCTTACCCATTCAGTGTGGGTTGAATGGGCACAGCAGCAAAGCGGGATTCCTCTGCTCGTCGGCCTGGATGCCGAGTGGGGCGCAGGGTATCGTCTGGAAGACTTTACCCGCTTCCCCGATGCGATGGCCATTGCAGCTACGGGGTCAGAAGAAAATGCGTTTTATTCCGGAATTGAAACAGCTCGCGAAGCGGCCAGTGTGGGAATCAATGTGCTATTTGCACCGACGGTCGACGTAAACACCAACCCGTCCAATCCTGTAATCGGAACTCGTTCGTTTTCGGATTCGCCCGATTCCGTGAGCCTCTATGCGGGTGCATTTGCACGGGGAGTCAGAAGCCAGGGATTAATACCCGTGGCAAAACATTTTCCCGGTCATGGATCGACCTCCCGGGATTCCCACGTTGATCTCCCGGTAGCCGAACGCGACGACGACGCATTCATGTCTATCGACATGCACCCTTTTACGAGTCTGATCTCGGATTCACTGGAGGCCATAATGACAGCGCACATCGTTGCTCGTGGCCATTCGTTCGAGGACAGCGTAGCATCGACATTTTCGCGCCGCCTTTTGACACATCTTCTTCGCGACTCGCTCGGGTTTGAAGGTCTCATATTCTCTGACGCGTTGAACATGGCCGGTGCTACGAGCCTGGGCTCCGGCGAAGAAATCGCGGTTCGAGCCGTGGAAGCAGGTGTTGATGTCTTACTGATGCCCGAAAGCGCTCAAGCCGCACGTTTTGCTATCATCAATGCCGTTCGAACCGGCAGACTGTCCGCATCTCGCATTGACTCATCTGTGGCCAGAATCCTGCGCGCCAAGGAAGCTCGTCAGCTTGATCAGCGATATCGACATACGAACGTGGCAGAAATTCTTTCTGTTGTGGGGTCGGATGATGCCCAAAATCGAGCGGTTTGGATGGCGCGCGAAGCCGTAACCGTTCTCAAGGATGATGCTCTGCTGCCACTTTCTGGCGAGCGCGCGTCCACTCTATTGATATCCGTTGACTTCAGAAGCTACAGCTCTTCTGGTGGGGATCCGGCCAATTCGTTTCGCCTGAAGATGGAGGAACGAAATGGTGGACGGCTCACTCACATAGCGGTGAATCCGAGAAGCTGGATTTCATCCATGCCTTCCATTCAATCTGCGCTGTCGACCCATCACAAGGTGGTTTTTGCGGATTACACGGGAATCGTACCCGTGTTTGGATGGGACAGACGACGCATGCTTACAGATATCACCTCCCTGACGGATCGGTTGGTTTATATCAGTTTCGGCTCTCCTTATGCCCTGACGGACGTGCCCGATTCTGCAGCTTCGATCCTCCAGTCGTACGATGCCTCTCCCGCTATGGCTGAAGCTTCGGCCGATGTGCTGTATGGGATGAGTTCTTCGAGTGGCCGTCTACCGGTATTCGTTTCAGAAAGATTCCCGAGGGGATCCGGCATGCTTCTCCAGCAGCAGGTTTCTTCTGCCGGATCACCTGCTTCGGCTGATATGGATGTTCGTTCACTCAAAGAAATAGACAGTCTCATCCGGGCGGCGATCGCAGACAGTGCATTCCCTACGGCGTCCTTTGCTGTCGGGAGGGACAATGTTATTGCCCGACAGGGTGCATTTGGCTACCACACCTTCGAACGAAATCGAGGCCTTCAGGAGGACGATCTGTTTGACCTCGCATCGCTGACCAAAGTCATCGCGACTACTACTGCCATCATGCAGTTGTACGAAGCGGGTATAATCGATCTTGATCGTCCAGTGGCAGATTACCTACCCGCATTTGGTCAAAATGGAAAGGGATCGGTCACCATCAGGGACCTGTTGACCCACACTGGAGGACTCATCCCTTTCAGACCGTTTCACATGCAAGGCGTCCGAACATCGGCTGAAGTAAAGCGCAGAATTCTGGCTGATACGCTGGCATATGAGCCTGGAACTCAATCCCGCTACTCTGATTTCGGTCCCATCACACTGGCATGGATGATAGAAGAATTGAGTGGAATGCCATTTGACGACTATGTGCGGGAAAACATCTTTGATCCGCTCTCCATGTATGACACGGGATATCTGAAAGTGCGGCGGGGGCGCGTCGAGAACGCCGTACCGACAGAGATTGACGACTACTTCCGTAATCGCGCCCTTCAAGGAGAGGTTCATGACGAAACAGCTTACCTGTTGGGTGGCACAGCGGGGCACGCCGGCCTGTTTTCCAATGCCGAAGACCTTGCGAGGTTTGCGGGTATGCTGATCGCCCAGGGAAGAGTGGGAGATCGCATCTTTTTGCGACCCGAAACACTTCGAAGATTCACGACGAGAGTTGCCAACCATCACAACCACACGCGGGCACTCGGGTGGGACACAAAAAGCATGAATGGATACTCCTCCGCCGGTCAGTATTTCGGCCCAAGATCATTCGGGCACACCGGTTTCACCGGTACATCGTTCTGGGTAGACCCTGACTCCAGATTATTTGTGATTCTGCTCACCAACCGCGTCTATCCGACCCGGAATAATCGTAAACACATACCGGTGCGACCGGCCATCGCCAATCAGACCTTTGAAGCGTTCAGGGAGTCTATGCTCAGGCAGGCAGAATAGCACCTCCTGCCTCTCCACTGGCCACCGAGAGCCCGTCAGGAACTCACGCACTCGACACGGCTTCAACGCCGACCCTGAATCAGCAGCCGAACGGCCCTCCTCATGCCGACATACGACTATAGACGAGAAGACGGATCGACCTTCGAAATCGAGCAGCGAATAACCGAACCAGCATTGGTCGAGTGCCCTACGACCGGTCAGAAGGTCAAACGAATGATTTCCAGTGGAGCCGGAGTCATGTTCAAGGGAAGCGGGTTCTATCAGACAGATTATGTCCGCAAGTCGGGCAGTCCTGAGGAAAAACCGAACGATAGTAAACCGTCTGATTCTTCTTCTGAATCGTCTACGAAGAAGGAATCCACTACGAAGTCAGACTCAAAGACTACGCCCTCACAAGACTGATCAGCGGCGTGCGGCATTCACGATCGCCGCAAAATCTTCGGCATTCAATGCCGCTCCTCCGATAAGTCCTCCATCCACATTCTCGAGCATGAACAGCTCTCCCGCGTTTGCAGGTTTGACGCTTCCACCATACAGGATGTCAATCTGGCCGCCTTTTTCATTGCCATACAGATCCAATAGAATGCTTCGAATGTGGGCATGCATTTCGCCGACCTGCTCGGGACTTGCCGTTTTGCCCGTTCCGATGGCCCATACTGGTTCATACGCAACTACCAGCTCAGAGCCAAAGTCAACATCGACACCCGATAGGCTTCCCCGAATCTGTGACTCTACGACTGACTCGTGGTCTCCGGACTCACGTTGATCGAGAGATTCACCCACACATACGATGGGCACCAATCGATGACGCCTTGCCTGTTGAGCTTTTTCGCTCACCAGTTCATCACTTTCGCCGAAGTACTGGCGACGTTCGGAATGACCTAAAATCACGTAGTGACAGCCGACAGCTCTGAGCATCGGAGCCGATATTTCTCCTGTGTAAGCACCTGAATCCCGGGCGTGCATATTCTGAGCGCCCAATCGGATTCCACTTCCGTGGAGAATGCTGAACGTCGCATCCAGATCGACAAATGGTGGACAGACTGCAACATCAACGCCTTCGGGATCACCCACCGCAGATACGACACCTGATGTCAATTGACGTGCTGCCGCCAGATCGAGATTCATTTTCCAGTTTCCAGCTACCAGCATGTTCTTCCGATTATTTAAAGGTGGACAATTTTCTGCACCGGATCTCTATTCGTTCATCTGTTCGGCAAGCCGGTTCAGACTCTCTACAATCGAGGCCAGATCGCGCTCCAGATTCATGAGTGCGGGTCCCGTGTACTTCGCCACCAGAATACCGTCTGGATCAATCAGAAACCTGGTAGGAAGGACGTTTACGTTAAAATCTTTGACAATTTGCTGCTCGAGACCTTCTTCCGAAAAAACAAAGTGACCGGGGTGATCAGCCCCGTCAAAAAGAGCTTCGTTGATGTCGATATCTGGTTCGACAGACACGGCAACAGTCTGAAACATGACATCGCTAAGCGCACGTGCGATCCCATCCCGGATTTCGAGATCCCTTTGCCAGATCTGTTCCGCAGGATCGAAAAACTCCAACACGACGAACTTCCCATCCAGCGTAGAAGAGGAAATTGCCTCACCGGTTCGCGAAGCGACCGAGTAGCCCGGAGCATTCATCCCTGGCTGCAGGTTTTCAAGGTCATAGGTAGCACGAGAAGCCCATTCCGCCCAGGGAGAGTCTGGATACTCACGTCTCAAATCAGTTGCAATCGCGACAGCTTCATCCACCAACCCGCCGTCTGAATAGGCGATAACCATTTCGGCTTTGATTCCGGGCACCTTGTCTTCGGAAACGTTCATCTCAAACTCCTTGAGCATCTCGAATGCCGCGTCCTGGCCGTCCATTCTCGTTTTGGACCTTCTGGCTGCACGCGCAACTTCGACAATACTCTCATTATCGTAATCCACCTCGGCGAGACGCTCCAAAACCAGAGGATCATTCCATCCTTCCATCATCACAACGGACTCTGCCATCGCGATATCAGCTCCTATCGTACCTTCATACGTGTTTTTGATACTCCAGAGGATGGTGGACGTCTGGCCAGCAACTCTCCCAAGGTCTTCCGGCGTGTATCCCTCGGACTCGATTACCTCGACCATGGACCGATTGTGCTGGGCCTTGGCATTTTTGTAGGCCGTCCAGGCCGCGTTCTCCGGTGAAACGATTCTCAAGGAGCGTGGACCCAGAGGGAATGTACCTGAAATAGAAACACTGTCGTCGTGTACAGCCACGAACTCGCCCATCGTGAGTGCGGCACCATTGCGCTCGACCACGATCGGATAAACACCTTCTTCAGGAGCGAACACGTCCATAAGAAACTGACCATCCGCAGCCGTGATCGCCGTCCCGAGCGTGTCTACGTCTCCATCTTTCTGGGTCACTACCGAAATCCGGAATCCGGTATAGTCAGCCGTCGAGTCGATGTCTACGCGGACACTGAGCTCTCCCTCTACCCTGCTGTGAATCGGATAGTCAGCGTTTCCCGAGCAGCCCGTAACAAACAGAAATACCATGAGCGGGACAGCGACGGACGATACCGCCTCTCTTGCTGTTTTGCGCGAATGTGAAAAAATGCGCATGGATATCTTCTGGGTTGGTTTCATTTGTGTTAAGTGAGAAGAGAGGCATCAAAACCCACAGACCCGTTCCGGGATCCGGAAAACGTGCTACGGGGATCGATTTTTACATCAGTAAGCTATCAGGCGTTCAATGGATTCATTCAGTCGTGCATTGGCTGAATAAATAGTGTCTTCTATCGATTTGGAAAATGGGATGGGCAGATCAGCCCCGCCAACCCGTGTTGGAGGCGCATCCAATTGGTCGAATGCCGATTCTGATATCTGCGACGCGATCTCGCCTCCAAAACCTCCTGTTTTCGAAGCCTCATGCAAGATCAGAATTTTGTTTGTCCTCTTCACTGAGTCCATGACTGTTGCCCGATCCCATGGGACCAGAGTTCTCAGATCAATCACTTCGATGTCCACACTTTTTTCGGCCCACGACTCTGCCGCGTTCAGAGCCCAATGCACACCCACACCCCAGGTAACAATAGTCATGTCAGATCCACTGCGAACGACATTGGCCTGTTCCAGAGGTATACGAATGGGGTCGACCGGGACCGATCCACGAATTGAGCGATAGAGCTTTTTGTGCTCGAAGAACAGCACAGGATTCGGGTCATCCAGACTGGATAGCAATAATCCTTTGGCATCAGCCGGCGTTGAAGGAATGACAACCTTCAGGCCTGGAACGTGACAAAACCATGCTTCCATTGACTGGGAGTGAAACGGCCCGGCGCCGATGCCACCCCCGAAAGGAGTCCGGATCGTGATTCCTAGAGGAGAGCCCCAGCGATAATGTGTCGTGGCCAGATTGTTCACGATCTGATTGAAGCCGACTGAAATGAAATCTGCGTACTGGATCTCGACAATCGGTTTGTGTCCAGCGAGCGCCAAACCCATCGCTGCTCCGACAATTCCACTTTCGATGATGGGCGTATTTCGGACCCGATCAGTTCCGAACTGCTCGATGAATCCTTCTGTGACCTTGAAGACACCGCCGTACTCTGCAATATCCTGGCCCATAATGATCGATTTGGGCTCGCTTCTCATCCATGAACGCAGTCCGTCGGTAATGGCGTCAATGAAGCGTCGTTCGGACTCACCGTGATCCATTGTCGTATCCTCGACTGCGGCGACGGATGGAGCGAATACGTCAGAATATTCCGTTGCTTCATCACTCGTGACTTCAGGCTGGACGAGAGCCCATTCCGCCAACTGATCGATTCGAGCAGTCAATTCGGTCCGAATGCCCTCCAAAACTTCCGGCTTGATCTTCGACCTGGCAAACGCCTCGTACCGTTCGAGGGGATCCATCGTTGCCCACTTCTCCTGCAGCTCCTTGGGTACATATTTGGTACCTGATGCTTCCTCATGACCTCGCATGCGGAAAGTCTTCATTTCCAGAAGTGTTGGACCATCTCCTTGAACGGCTCGCTTTCGCGCGTTGCGAACGGCCTCTATGACAGAAAGAATATTGTTGCCGTCTACAACGACGGAAGCCATGCCGTATCCGGAAGCGGCGTCGGCGATATTCTCTACTGGCACCGCATCTGAGGTCGGGGTCGAGAGTCCGTAGCCGTTGTTCTCGACGACAAACAGTACAGGCAACTTCCAGACAGACGCCAGATTCAAGGCTTCGTGGAAATCGCCTTCCCGTGTCGCTCCTTCTCCGACAAACGCTGCCGCCACCCTCTTTTCACCATCCATCTTGGCAGCAAGAGCAAGTCCATCTGCTACAGGAAGCATGGCTGCGAGTTGGGAGATCATCCCTACAATGTTTTTTTCCGGGAGTCCGAAGTGAAAGGTTCTGTCCCGTCCTTTCGTAAATCCTCCTTCTTTTCCCATCAGCTGACAGAACAGAGGTTCGAGTTCAACTCCCCGTGTCGTCCAGATGCCCAGATTTCGATGCATGGGCAGCAGGTAGTCCTGTTCCTCGAGTGCGTAAGCCACGCCGACAGCAATCGCCTCCTGACCGTAACCGCTGAACCACTTGGAGAGGCGTCCTTGCCTGATCAGGCGAAGCTTCTTCTCCTCGATAATGCGTGGCAAGAGAAGGGCACGGTACAGCGCTTCAATTTCTTTTTTGGTCTTTATGGACATACCCTGCTCGCTTGGGAGCCAGTCAGAATTGACGAGTGAGAGATGTAGCTGTTGAAAACAGGTCTGAATCGGGGGCCAAAGATAATAACTGTGCGTTCAACGACCACTACCTCTGAGCGCGGTATACACGGTTCTGAAGAGAATCTGCAAATCACGTCTCAAACTCATGTTCTCGATATAGAAAAGATCGTATTTCACCTTCTGCTGAACGTCTTCCAGGCTGCTGTCGTAGTGCCACTTCACCTGCGCCCATCCCGTGATCCCGGGTTTGACACGGTGTCGCCTGGAATACAATGGAATTTCCTGAGACAGTTGTTCCACAAAAAATGGGCGTTCGGGGCGTGGGCCAACCAGACTCATGTTGCCTTTTAATACGTTGAAAAACTGGGGCACCTCGTCCAGTCTCGTTTTCCGGAGCCACCGGCCAAGTTTGGTATATCTGGGATCATCTTCAGCGGCCCAAACCGGCCCTGTCTTCGCCTCCGCATTGTCTGTCATAGTGCGAAACTTGTACATCGTGAATTCGCGGCTTTTCTGTCCGATGCGCTTCTGACGGTAGATTGCCGGTCCCTTGCTGCTGATTCGAATCAACAGGCTTATCAGAATCCAGATTGGAAGACCCACGACCAGTACCAAGAACGAAATAACGAAGTCGAGCAATCGCTTCACGCTCTGCTCCCACGCCTGCATGGGCTCAGGAAGGACTTCAATCAGTGGAAGGCCGTACATGTGTTCCGTACGAGCCATCCCGCCGATGATCGAATAGAAATTGGGTACAAGCTTCAATCTGACCGCTTTTCCGTCACACAGACGCAACACGTCCATGAGTTGATCACCATCATTGGGGCCCAGCGCAATCAACACGTCCTGGACTTCCAATTCATCGATCAATCGGGGCAGGTCCTCCACCCGATGACCGTTCCCATTGAATTGGCTGTCCCCGGCCTGTTCTGAATTGGGTCCCTCACGAGACAGTCGTATTGCTCCAACGATGTCCAAACCCGCTTCCGGATACCGTGCAACTTCTTTGTGCAGACTCTCAAGAACATCGGTCCACCCGACAATAAGCGCCCGGTGCAGCCCTTTCCCCCTGAGGATCAGGACTTTCTGTACCGAACGCACGACAATTCGGCCTGTGGACACCAAAAGAATGACGGCCAACCAGTAAAACAGCAGGTTTACACGCGCCGAATACGCATCCAGTGTCTCAATGAAGAGCAGGAAGAAGAGAACCAGTATTCCAATGGTCACAACTTTGGATATGGTGACCAACTCATCAAATCGAGAGGCGGCGTATCGCTCTCTGTACAACCCGAAAAACGTGAAGACGAGCAACCAGAAACCCGTCAGAAGCGCAAGAATGGCCGGTACTGTTGATGGTTCGGGAATCAGCACCGGCTCAGGCAGCCACCCCCAGTCAAAACGTGCCCAATACCAGAGCTGATTAGCCCAGGCCACAGCCACGGCGTCCATTACGACCAGAAAGAATAGTTCAGTACGTCTGTTCACTCAGCGTCCGGAAATGCGAGAGAAGGAGTCTTGATGGGTGCCAAAATAGCTTTCAGAATGATTTCAGCAACATATGGCAACTGCAAACCCTGAATATCTGCCAATGTTCACCTAATTTGCGACCTGATGATCCAACACGATATGCTTCGCCGGTTTCTCTTTATCAGTTTTGCTGTGATTTTGTGCGCGGGCGCAGCCCGCGCACAAAACGGTCCTATTGTATCTCTCGAAGATCCGGCCCTGTGGTACTTCAATCCCCTTCTCGCTCGTGGACACCTCTCTGATTTAAGTCAGGCATCGTTTCCAATCCGGGAAAAAGACTTCCTCCGCAGTCTGGAAAACGTCTCCAGAGCCGCCGGACCAATGGAGAACGATTGGGTCCGGCGCATAAGACAGCGACTTCATCAATTTCCGGAGTCCAGGACTTCGATCGGATTGAGAATGCGCCCCGGAATTCTGGTGTCGACACAAGAACGGTTGGATATGCTCAGACCTCAGAAGGACCCTCAAGAGGTTATTTACTCCCAGATCTCGTTTGAATCCTGGCTTCGAGCGGGCAACTGGACCGCTGCCTGGGGATGGCGTCACGACAGATATTATGACCGGGACCCGGACGGCATAGACTCAGCACACCGATGGTTCGTCCGTCCCGAGAACGCTTATCTGTCCTACGATGGCGAGTTTGCGTCCGTATTGTTCGGGCGCACGAGACAACATTGGGGTGGGTATGACCAGCCCGGACTTGTCCTGAGCGACAATCCACGACCGATGGATTATATCTCGTTTCGAATCGGAACGCCTCGATTGAACCTTCGAACCAGCGTTTCCGAACTGGACAGCATCACGGGAGATGGCCGATTCACCGGCCTTGCCGGAGACGACTCTGTGAGCACAGGTAGCGAAAGACGCTATCTGGCTGTTCACCGTTTTTCGTTGACGAGTCCTGGTAAATGGTCTGTCGGTCTCATGCACTCCATCCTGTACTCGGGTGCAAACAGCGGTTTTTCTCTTACTTTCGCAAATCCGTTTCAACTCGCGGTCCTGTCGGTGGATGACAAACCAAAAAACGAGGAAAATAACGGTATGCTGGGGGCCTTTTTCCAGATTCAAAGATCTCAAACGCTGCTTCAGGGACAGGTTGCTCTGGATGATTTCGATCTCCTGAATGGCAAGGAACCGGCTTCCATCTCAGCCAATCTGCACATGTACCGAGCCAGCGTTTCTTCTGGCTTGGATCTCTCTGCGGGAGCCACATTTGTCACGGCCCGTACCTATAACGCCGATCAACCTGAAGGGAAGTACATATACCTGAATCGCGGCATCGCGACGCAGTATTCTGATTTCATTTCCGCATACGCTGCTCTTCACTGGTTGAGCACGGATGGTTGGATCGTCTCGCCTCGTCTGGACATTCTTTTCCAGGGTGAACAAGACATGCGAAACCCGTTCCCGCTTCATGACGATGCAGACTTGATTCTTGATGGGGTTACGGAGCAAATCATCCGGCCATCTGTCCAAGTCTCGGGAATGCTGTCGAACGGTTTCGACGTGCGGCTGAACGCCGGAATGAACCTGATGAAAAACGAAAATCATATTGAAGACGTCGATGGATCCCGGTTCGTCGGCTCCGCGTCTATCGCTTATCGAATCAACTGGTCCCGGGATCTATAACGAAGCGCTATTCTATTGACGCGTCTACCATCGTATTTCCTGACACTTATCGCCGGCTCCGCCATCTGCCTCAGCAGCGTGGCACAGACTACCACTTCATCTTCGGAAGATCGTGCTTTTCAAACGATCAGGACGTCTCTCTCTGCTTCTTCGATTGCCCGGCAACGCGGCCTCGATTCATGGAGTCCGTCAATGGGTGGACGCCTTTCATTTTCCTCCCCATATCACCGTGGGCATTTCGAGATGGAAATCGGATGGCGCAACTGGGAGCCCGGGCAGGACGAGTTGCCCCAATTCCAGGCACTCACAACCCTTGCCGGCTGGTCAATTCACTCTCCCTCCGACTTTGCGATTGAGATCCACTCTGGCATCCTGGTCGGTAATGTTTTGATGCTGCTGGATCTCGAAAACGCGGATGCAGGGCGCATCGAATCCGAAATTACAGCTGTGCCATTTGTCCGGTTCAACAGGCGAATCACCGGTTCGATCAGGGTGTTCTTCGATCTTAGAGGGGCACGCGTTTTTACAAATCCTCGATGGGAGTTTGTAGACACATCGTTTGGCATCTCGGTTGAACAGACGACGCCGGCTTGGCTGAAACGGATTCTGAAATGATCCGAGTAGCGTCCATATTGATACTGTTGATGATCGCTGAACCACTACGGGCCCAGGAAAACGTCCATGAATGGCAGAGGAGTGAGCTCGGCACCCGGGGCGCGGGTCGCCTGGCAGAAGTCTTTCGCACCCTTCATCCAATTGAATCATGGTCCAACGACCGCTACTCCCTGCGCTTCATCGGATCCGGGATCGGCGGACTTCACGGAACAGGACCGACGATCGAGGTAGACGGCATACCAATGCCGTTCTTCCTGTTTGATCGATCAATGGTGGAGTTTATCCCGGTATCGCCCTCCGATATCGATTCTCTTGGATATTCCCCTGAGCGCACGATCCTGCCTCTTGGATTAACAGCCGACGGAGTGCTTCGAATCAAAACCGCCAGGCCGCAAGGGTGGTCATTGCGTTCAGAAATGGGATTAATCAATGAAACCGGTGATCCGGGACCGGCGATTCACCAGGACACATCCTTGACCAACGTCGATCGAAGTGGCCCCGTGACAAGCACGCGACTTTCCTTCGGGAAGAATCCCTGGTTTGTTGAAGCCGGTTTAAACTCCGATCTGTATCACATTACGGACGAAGAGCTGTCCGGACGACAATGGCTCGTGTTCGGCGCGGTGCGACAGCCCGTGGTTTCGCTGTTCAACCCCTTCCTTCGATTCTCATACCAAAAAGAATCATCGAGCCTGGAAGTTCTGGCTGGAAGCGCCCGGAAATCAGATCATCAGTTTCTGGAGATTGCCGGATGGGAATGGCCCAATCGTCAGCAGTGGGACTGGATCAAGGGAATCGGATCTTTTCGGGTGTCGGACTCGGGCGAGATCGGTTTGAGATGGAGCGTGGATCGTGTCGACATAACCAATCGAGCCTCCAAGATTTCTCTGCCCGCTGAAATGCAGATGAGCGAAAGCCGTGCAGAGGCATTTGCAGGATTTCATCGCGATTCCCACTCACTGGAAATTGCAGGGGGCATGAAGGTCAACAGCGTCAATCAGTCAGGTACCGTGATGGCTCCCGATTCTGAGGTTTTATATGGCAGACTAACGACTGTATTGAAATCTGCGTCGACGCAATGGACCAGTACGATTCAGGTTCTATCGAACATTGGTGAATCGGATACCGGCAGCAAAACCGTGGCGCAAATCAGCACCCGAATGAGCTGGCATGCCCAAAATGGTTCGCTTGTACGCCTGAATGCGGCGTTTATGAATGGCCTGCCCTCCCGAGACTGGTCGACCATGAGCCTTGTTGCCCGGGGCGTCACATTCAATGAGTTTGCCGCGCACGTGTCTCCTCCCGTGGCCTCAACGAGGGAGCGAGAACTTGATGCTGGACTGCACGCTTCCGTGCTCCTAGCGGAGACAATGTCCTTCTGGCTGGACGTCAGAATGAGGAATTCTTCGGGCCTGACTCTACCCGATCGCCAGATTGAGCAACCCTTCGGCATCGGCCCACTGTTACCCGAGACTGCGTGGTCTACAGGAAAGACGGGATGGGTGTTTTCCAGAGGAGCTGGGATTGTGAATCGCTGGAGGTCTTCAATATCCCGCCTTTCGTATCAGTTCTATCATGTGTCCAGCGAAGGAGATACAGTCTTCTGGAGACACTATACCGGCTATCCCAGGCATCGAGTCAACGCTTCCGTGAGTATCCGGACCTCTGATCGCATCAGTGTTTTCGCCTCAGTCGGAGTGGCTTCAAAGTGGATCTGGCCTGAATACAACGAGCCCGCCAGACGCACAATTCCTGCCTCGGCAGATCTGGAAATGACCGTCAGCAAGGGGCTTTTTGCTTCGAGGATGCACATGGCCTTCTCATTCCTGAATATTATGGATAACGGTCTGGGAAATCATCCAGCTGGTGTGTTCGAACAATTCGCAATGCGGGTTCGGCTCAGTACCCGACTGTCTCGTTCGTTGTCCGGAAACTGATATGCCCCACGACAACATCCTGGAGCGCTATCGCGATATTGTCGATGACTTCGCGAAGTTCCAAAAGTCGTGTACTACGCGACAGCCGCTGTCCTGCTGGGTGCCCGCTCATCGTCCATGGGGGCATGAGCTGTTGCAGGATTCAGGTGCTTCTCGGTTGACCTGGAAGGAAGACGCATTTCGCGACTGGACGCTGAGTCCTGCATTCGTGCAAGCCTTTCTCACCGGTGCATGCGTCATTCAGGAAGAAGCGGCTATGTCTCCGATTGACGCTCTCAACTTGAATGCAGGCGAATCTGTACTCGACTTGTGCGCGGCACCAGGTAATAAAACGGCCCAAATCGCTTCTCGTGTGGGATGGACAGGCCGGGTTGTGGCAAATGACGTCTCATCCTCGCGGATGCATGTTTTGAGGGGTCTCGTCGACCGAGTAGGACTCCCCAATGTCCTCATGTCCAATCACAACGCTGCCGACTTCCCCGACAGCGGATTTCGATATGACGCCGTCGTAGCTGACGTACCCTGTTCTTGCGAGGGCACATCCCGGAAAAACCCAAAGGTGCTTCTCCCCCAACATCCTGACCAACGCACTCGCCTGGCCGGACTTCAGGAGAAGATTCTCAGGAGAGCCATCAGGCTCACCAGGCCTGGAGGGCGCATTGTCTACGCAACCTGCACCTTCGCTCCGGAAGAGAACGAATGCGTTCTGAATCGAGTCCTATCTTCTCCCGAAAGCGCACAAGAAGTTGAACTTCAGAAGGTCAATCTTCCCGGTTTATCGACCGACAAAGGCCTGTTGGAGTGGAATGACGTGCGTTTTCATCCCACGATGTCGAGAGCCGTTCGGATCTGGCCCCATTTTCAGGATACGGGTGGGTTTTTCTTCGGCATCCTTCGAAAGGCTGATGGCAACAGGAATCCTGAGACAATCATCTCAGCGGACAACGATTCACGCAGAGAAGCTGAATCTATCGATGTTTCGAACGGACCCTGGTCGAATCACGGACTGAGGAATGACACGTTCTCAAGTCTCCTCACCCAAACGACCGGGGGTAAATACGACCGGCTGGTGGTTGATGGAGAATGGCCTGGCGGATTGAATGAAATAATTCGGGGAATGACAGGTCTGAATCGAAAATCAGACCAACCTCGCCTGTCAACTTCCCTCGCCCAGTTCATCGGATCCGCAGCAAGCGCCGGGAAGGTACAGATCGCTCCCGAAAACGTGCTTGACTACTTTCAAAGACAAATCACACCCGTCCTTGAAATGACACCTCCTCTGGGCGAAACTCGGTTTGTGATAGTCTTCGCCGGAGACATCCCGTTGGGCCTTGGACATATTCCGAAAACAGACGAAACGATGGTCGAGAGCGTGTTCCCCAAGAACTGGGGTGGCCTCAATGTTGAAGAGTGGATCCGAAGTCAACTGCGCTGACGGCTCATGGATCAGCGAAGCCTGAACCGGAAGGAAACAACGCCTATCTGATTCTCCTGAGGAGCATCGACTGGAAGTGGGTTGAATCTCCATCTGAGGAGGGCGTTCATGACTTCCCTCTCAAGGTTAGGATCTCCTTTGATCAAAGGAATTCTCTGGATGATCCGTCCCTGTGGATCGACTGTTATGCGAACCCGGATGAGTGCGTTCACCTGTTCAGAGTAGGTCGGAATAGGTGTGCTGATCGGAGCTCGATTCAATCCCTCAATCTGATAGGGGGCCGACGCTTCTTCTTCATTGGACGTACCGTCATCACCACTCGTATCTCCTTCGTCGGCCGTCAGTGAACCGCTGCCAAGAGGCTGAACAACTTCTCGTTCGGGCTCTGGCTCTTCAGCAACAACTTCTTCTTCAATTTGACTTTCCTCGGGGGCGATCGATTCTGCTTCCGGTGCTTCGATCACTTCTTCATCCGGCACGTCGAGTTCAGCATCGGGAAGCTCAACCGGTTTGATGTCTTCTGGTGGCGCAACCGGAGGACGTTCTTCAGTGTCCGGTGTCTCTTCCTCGACGGTTGTCTCTACTTCTTCCCTCTCAGGAGCTTGCTGGACGGGTCTGCCTTCCGAAAAAGCACCAAATTCCACTTCCATGAATCCCATCGGTTGGTCTTCGTTGGCGGCTGCCGTCAAAAGAGAAAGCATCAGAAACAGCACGGCATGGATGCCGAGGCTGATAGAAAGGCCTGTCCAGTCTTCTCTTTTCACTCTGGATACACCGCGCTTTGGCTGATTGTGGCTATCAACGAGTCATCTTCTGTAATGCTCCCGGAGCCGTCTTGTCCTGACAACCAGACTTCACTCACGACATATCTCGGTCTTCCTTTTACTTCCTCGTAAACCCGGGCAAGATATGATCCGAGCACACCCAAAAAGAAGAGCTGGATGCCTCCGAAAAAGAACCCGACAAATATCAATGATGCCCATCCGGTAATGGCGGTCTGGAATACGTATTTCGTCAACAGCACCCAGATCAGCCCCAGAAATGAGCCGGTAGACACCAAAAGCCCCAGACGCACGGCATACTTGAGCGGTTTGCCGGAGAACGACGCAATTCCGTCAATGGCCAACTCGAACCGCCTGCTCCAGGGATACTTTGTTTTTCCCGCTGCTCGACCGGGTCGGACGTAGTCGATTCCCTTCTGCTTGAATCCTAACCAGGAAACGAGCCCTCTGACATAGGGTTGCTGCTCACCAAATTGCTTGTACGCGTCCATCACCTTGCGTGATATCAATCTGAAGTCTCCCGCGTCAACGGGTGCTTCCACACCTGTGAATGACCGAAAGAATCTGTAGTACATCCTTGCAGTCAAACGTTGCAGAATCCCGACATTCTCTCTTTCGCTGCGAACACCGTACACGCTGTCGTATCCCTCGTGCCACGCGTCTATCATTTTTCCCGCGGTTTCGAGAGGATCCTGCAGGTCCGCATCCATGATTACGGCAGCTTCACTTTTGCACAATTCGATGCCAGCGGTCACAGCCAGTTGATGACCGAAATTCCTGGAGAACTGAACGAGCGAGTACCCTGTGAGCGCCGCCGTCGCAGAACGAATAACGCCAACCGAATCATCCGTCGATCCATCGTCGATGAACAGAACCTGAATGTCTTCGTTGCGACCCGAGCGAAAGATCTCCATTTCCCGAACCAGAAGTGGCAGGACGCTCTCTTCGTTATAGACAGGAATGATCAGAGTGACCGCGCCGGTATGTTCAGAATCACTCACTCCGAACTCGAGAAGCGATATTGCACGGAAATTCTGTGCGAAAATCCAAGATCAGATACGATTCCTGCGAAGTCACCGAAGCCATAATCAAGTGCGGCCTGGCCCCATTTGAGACCTGCTCCCACCGAGGGTGTCAGATCAAGTCCTTCTCCTTCCACATTCTGAATCCGGTTCAATCCGGTTCGAAAGGCGAGAACTTGCGCATAGCTGTATTCGAGGCCGATGCGTGGATGCAGCGACACATCGCCCGATCCAAAACTGTTTGCATTTTGACCATCAAAGGCCACGTCCATATCCACGCTCAGCAAGAGCTCACCGACGGCCAGCGAAAAATTACGGGCAGATCCGAACCGCAAGACAGGCAATACCAATTCTGTACCGCCCTCGGGAAGGTCATCGCCAAATACGTCTCTCAAATTGGTCAAGCTGGATTCGTTGATGGACCAGGACTGCAACATCGTTGTGATGTCCTGTGCGTTCAGTCCGAACGCCCAGTCTCCGCTTCTATACTGCAGTCCCACGTCCATCGAGTAGCCCCATGCTTTGGCGAAGTCGCCAATGGAACGTCGGATAATCTTCGAAGAGACGCCAATCGACAGCCGATCATTGATCCGTTTTCCGTAACCCACGATAAGTGCGTAATCCGCAGCAGAAAATGTCGTGATGGCGCTTTCAGGGTCCGGGATCGGCTGGTTTCGTTCTGTGTCCCACGCGTCCAGCGTATTCTTGATGTCGTTGACCCCGCTTCGGATCAGCGTGACACCGATGACGCTTTTTTCAGAGAACGGAACAGCGTAACCGGCATAGTCGAAGGATACGATTCCGGAAAATCGCTCCGAATGCATATATGAAGCCTCACTCGACGTTACATGGTGGAGCCCGGCGGGATTCCAGAATCCCGCGTATACGTCGTCGGCAACGCTGATGTAGGCTCCTCCCATCGCCAGCGCGCGCGCGCCTACCCCTCCTGCCAGGAAATCCGCTCCGTATTTGGCGATTCGCTGACCATTGGCAGGACTGGCGACGATCGTCAGGCCCAATATTATGGCCAGAACGGGAAGTGAACTACGCATATACAGGGACAGCCGGTGCATAAACCTCAAAGGATGGTGCCCAACACGTATGCCAGAAGCAATTACAGGTTTCGTAAGGCGCTCGAATTGGTATACACGATTAAAGTCGTGAATAGACAATGCGGAGGAATCATTTCTTTTTTCGGAGGACGGCGCCAAATGCACCATCAACACCGGTTTGGAAGGGCAAACTCAAGTACATGCCTTCAGGCGTCTTCATTGCCGAAGGAATAGACGCGGAAACCGGTTCCAGTTCAAACTCTGCGTTTCGTTCAAGAAAAGTGGTGACCTGCATTTCGTTTTCCTCTGGTTCCACCGTACAGGTACTGTAAATGAGTACTCCGCCGGGTTTGACACAGCTGGACGCCCCATCCATCAAGGACGTCTGCAGATCCGAGAGTCTTGCGAGATCGGTTTCTTCCCGATTCCACCGCATGTCGGCTCGTTTGGCCAGTACTCCCATTCCCGTGCACGGCGCATCGAGCAAAACGGTGTCGAAGGCTTCGAGCCAATCGTCGGGTGGGTTGGTGCCATCCGCGTGGACAGATTCGACATTTGTGAGTCCGAGTCGGGTGATATTCTGATCGATCAATCGGAGCCGTTTACGATTGCTGTCTGCCGCGACGACCGAGCCACTTTCTTCCAGAGCGAGCGCCAGTTGCACACTCTTCCCTCCCGGTGCCGCACACATATCCAGAACATGGGAGTTTTTTTCCGGAACCGAGAGGCGGGTTACGAGCGCCGCTGCCTCATCCTGAATGAGTACGTCTCCGGCTTCAATAAACCCTCCGCGCAACAGAGCCTGGGTATTTCGCACGCGGATGAAATCATCCACGTAGGGAGAATCCTCATATTCGGTTTCAGCCTCATGGAGAGCTTCCAGCACCTGTTCTCGATTCGAGAGTATGCGAACACCGAACTTTGGCCGCTGATTGTTGTGCTTCAAAAACGCGAGTGTGTCTTCCGCACCCCACCTGAGGAGCCACCGCTCGACCATCCACTCCGGATGAGAAAACCGTACCGCCATTCCTGCTGGCGTTGCAATATCTGGTTCAGGGAGACTGTCCCTTTTTCTGAGCACGTTTCTGAGAATCCCGTTTGCCAATCCTCCGGCACCGGGTCGAACGTGCTTCTTCGCCGTCTCGACCGCCTCATTCAAGACGGCATGATCCGGCTGCCTTGTGAACAACAACTCGTACAGACCGATCCTCAAGACAGTCAACATCGAGTGCTCCATGCTCGAGAGGTCTCCTTTGTAGAATGCGTCGAGGATGAAATCCAGGTAACGCTTCCACCTCGTCACTCCAGAGACCAATTCGCGGACACCTCGCGCCGTTTCGGGCGAAGAGTGGCGCTCCTCGCGGCTGAATCCGACATAGGCGGATCGGTTTTCATTCGAATCCAACTGACGGGCTGCGAGCAAGCGAATCGTAGGAGAAGGTGACAAACAGGTATTCCGGATAGTGGATTTGAGTGGTGTAAGATCAGCCGAGGTTCTTTTGCATCGTTCGTGCGGCAATCATCAAGGCGTCGTGTGCAGGCGCGAGTCGAGGAGCATACAGGAAATCAAGTTCGTACAGATCATCGACTGTGCCACCAGATCGAATCATGGCTGTAATTAGATTCACGCGCTGCGCTGCACCCTCTTCACCAACAATCTGAGCCCCCAGAATGCGTCGCGTCCCCGGTTCAGCTACGAGGTGTACGAGCAGGGCTTTGTGGGGAGAAAGTGACGAGGCAGAGCGATGTCTGATTGTGACGCTCGTCGTATTCAGTCCTTTCTTCCGTCCTTCCTCCTCACTCCACCCCGTGTGGGCGATTTCCAGCCCACAGACTGAGACGGCGGCGACCTTCACGACTGGACGCACAGATGCGGGGCGGCCTTTTCCGCTTCTGGCCGCGTTGCGTCCCGCAACGCGGCCAGTCCTGAATGCATTCAAAGCCAGGGGTGCCAGAATGGACTGCCCCGTGACTACATCCTCT
>Ga0209992_10000855_pt1 | contig 37012 bp, 36 predicted proteins | sample 2SBtaG_2_FD_182564 | JGI IMG/M metagenome (GOLD analysis project Ga0209992, IMG submission 182564) | Deep subsurface microbial communities from Kolumbo volcano to uncover new lineages of life (NeLLi) - 2SBTROV12_ACTIVE470 metaG (SPAdes)... | ecosystem: Environmental > Aquatic > Marine >...
CCCGACGACGGCGAGACAAAGAGGGGTCTGGTGGAAGCGGGGGCGGTTGGGGACCGACGTCGGCGGTGACGGCAGCGTGGGCCTTCAGTGGCTGAGCCCGACCCTGTCCTTCATTTTTCACGTCGTCGTAGTCGGGGCTGTGGGCAATGGGGGCAACTCCGCGATGGGGCCGCGGAGCGCCAGCTCCTCCAGGTGGCCGACCTGGACACCGCAGCTGACTGCAAGGCACCGGGCCCAACCCAGGTCCGCGGCCTGACCCGCTCACGATGCACCGGGCGCCTGGTGGGGACTGATGAACCGAGAGGCGCTATCCTGAACGCCTGCTACGGAGCCGCCGATGCCAGGAGGGAGCCCGACCGATCCGCGCACACTCTTCGCCGGCGGCCCCGTCGAGGACTTCCTGGGGCACGATCCCCTGGCGCGTTCTCTGCTCCGTGGCATCACGTGCCTGGATCCCGGAAGCGTGGTCCTGCTGCACGGCGCCCCCGGCTCGGGCGCCATCAGCCTCATGCTGCGTTGTGCCTACTTCCTGGACCGCGACCGGAACGGGATCGGGCTGGACCAGCCCGATGCGCTGGACCCGGCGTGGGTCTGGTACAACCCCTGGCTGTTCCAGCACCGGGGCCACGTGCTCTCCGGGCTGGTCATCACCCTGGCGCAATTCGCCAGCCGCGGCCCCCAGGCCATGGAGAAGGCCCGGGAGATCATCGCCCGGCTGAACCGGCTGAAGCTACCGGGCCAGGCCTTCGAAGGGGCCGTCGGCACGGCGCTGGAGCCGGGCGAGCTGGGCCCGGTGGACCGAGTCCGCCTCAACTTCCGAGGCCTGGTGAACTCGGTCCGCCGCTCGGGCACCGGGCGGCTGGTGGTGTTCGTCGCGGACGCAGATCTGCTGGCGCCGGACCTGCGCTTGGCGTTGCTCGAAGGCCTGCGGATGATCCTGGAGCCCCAGACGGAGGTCACCCTGGTCGTGGCGATGGGACGGCAGGCTGCCCACGCCGCCGTGCGTCTCCGTGAGGGGCCGCTGAGCGAAGACGCGGCTCACCGCTGGCTCGCACCCTTTGTAGACCTGCGCCTCAACGTGCCCAAGGTCGAGGTCCGGCGCATCGGCACCGTGCTGCGACGCTACGTGGGGGCCCACTCGGACCGGATCACCCGCGCCTTCGGGAACGACGCCGCGCTGTCCCTGGCGGCGGCCGCGGCCCATGCACCCCTGGGCAATCCTGGCTTCCTCCAGAGCCTGGCCAAGCGCCTGGTCTTGATGGCGGAGTTCGCGGTCGAGATCCGGGCCACCCGCGAGCTGAGCGAGGCCCAGTGGGCCTGGTTCATCATCGCCGAGCGCTGGCCCACGTTTCGACGGCTGTTCCTGCGAGGGGGCCGGGATCGGTGGGAGGAGCTCCGGGGCACCCTGGGCGGCGCCATCGACTCCGACCCCACACGCATCCCGTCCAGCCACGGCTCCGAGCTCTACGAGCACCTGCGCGCCGATCCGGTGCTGGCGGCCTACTTGCGCCTCCACGGCGACGGCTTCCAGCGCGACTCGGACGGCATCCAGTGGGTCGACGGCCTGATGCGGCAGGCGGGCCTCTGAGCCCACGCCGTGATCAGGGCGGCAGGGCCACCACCCGCATCGGCATCGGAGCCAGAGGGCCGGGCAGCGGGACCTCCTCGAGGCTGGAGAGCACCAGGGGCTCGCCCCACCGGTCGCGGATGTCCTCGAGGTTGAGCGTCCAGTCCGCGAGGTGCGTCACGCCGCGGCTCCGGGCCAGCCGGGCCAGCGAGCCCTCCGCGAAGGCCTGGGCGCTGGCGCCGTCGACGACCCCGTCCAGGTTCACGACCCGGGCTCCCGCCGGCGCCGTCCAGCTCAGAGCACCGGTCTGCAGACCGCCGACCACGGCGTCGCCCGGCAGGGCCTCCCAGACCTGGGCAGCCGGACCGAGGTACCCCTTGATGCCGTCGTGTCCCGCGTCGAAGCTCCCCGCGGGTGTGACGATGGCCAGGAGTCCGATCCGCATCGCGCCAAAGGTCAGCGCCACGGCCAGGACCGCCCGGGCCGCCAGTCCGGGCCCCAGACGGGCCCAGGCGACGGCCAGCACCAGCGTGGCCAGGACCTGGGTGGGCGCCAGGTAGCGGCGGAAGAACCACACGGCCTGGAGGTGCAGTCCATAGAAGGCGAACAGCGCAGCGCCGTGGGCCGTGAGCGCCAACAGCGCCACGCGGGCCTGCCCGGCCTGGCGGGCCACCCATGCCCCGCCACCGAGCAGGGCCACCCCCGTGCCCGCGGCCGCGACCCACGCCAGGCCCTCTCGGAGGTCCAGCCAGCCTCGCAGGCCCACGGCGTCGAAGGAGGGTGCACCGACCACGTTGCCCGTGGCCCAGGCCAGCGCCGTGGTCGTGGTGAGCCACTCGGACCTGTGACCCGCCACGATGGCCAGGACCGCCGGGCCACTCTCGGGCACGGGACTTCCCAGTACAGCCCAGCACCAGCCCCACCAGGGCGCCACCACCACCAGGGCCACTGCGACCGCCGTCGCCAGAGGCGCCCACCGCCGCTGGGCGAGCGCGCACAGGCCCAACCCGCCGACCAGCAGAGCCGTGTCGATCCGCGCGAGCAGGCACAGGCCACACAGCAGGCCCACGCCCGCCCAGCCCCGCAGGCTGCGCGCACCGGTCCAGGCCAGGACCAGGGCCAGCGACAGCGCCAGGGCCAGGGACGTCTCCAGTCCACCCAAGGCATGGGCGACGCCAAAAGGGCTCAGCGCCCACAGCGCGGCCGCTGCCCACCCAGCCCGCACACCTGCCGCCCCGGCCGCGAGCCAGCCCAAGAGCCCGGCGACCGCGGCGTCGGCACAGCTGAGGATCACAAGGGTGGCCAGGACCACCGCTTCGGGCGAGGGCAGACACCAGAAGAGCGGCACCTGGAGCCAGGCGAGCAGAGGCTGGAAGCCGCTGGTCAGCACGAGCCCGTCCGCGGTGGGGCCCAGACCCGCGGCCAGGTTGCGGGCGATCGACAGGGTGTACCAGGTGTCGTCGGGGATGAACAGGCGATCGAGTACAGGCAGCCCGCGACCGATCAGGCCCAGGCGCAGCACCAATGCCACCGCGGTCCAGCCCACGACCGCTGTGGGCGGGCGCCCCTCGCTCACGGCCCGAGCACGACCAGCCCACCGTGGGCGCCGGCGTCGACCACGCGGGCCGCGCTCTGGCTGTCCACGGGCACGGCCTGGCCCCCGAGGAGGGCCTGGGCCGACGACCAGGACCCCCGAACGCTCACTGACCCGTGGCCCCAGACCACCCGCTGCGACCCGACCTGCCAGGCGCGTCCACCGCTGGCCTGGGCCGCGCGGACAGCGCTCCGGTCGACCCCCTCCAGCAGCTCCGCCAGCGCCAGCCAAGCGTCGGCGGCCGGCTTGCGGGCCAGCGCCCCCCCGGGCTCGCGCCGCAGGAGGGAGTTCGTGCGGGTGCCCGAAGGCCGGGCGTTGCCAGGCTGCGGCGGCGGGTCGAACAGGGTGTGCCAGAAGACCTTCTCCACGCCCCACGCGAGCGACTCCAGCACCGTGGCCACCGTGAGCTGGGCCTGCCAGTCCTCGCTGAGCCAGTCCCCGCGGCCCTCGGCCGGCACCGACGTCTCGGTGAGCCAGATGGGCTTGCCCGGCGCCGCCTCCCTGGTCCGCTGCAGGGCCAGCACCAGCGTGTCCAGCCCAGGGCCCTGGTGGTAGGCGTGCACGGACACGACGTCGAGGGCGTCGAGCACACCGGCCTGCTGGAACAGGGCCAACATGTAGCCGTGACCGTGGGCCTGGGTGACCCGATTGAAGCCCCCGCCTACCACCACGGCTTCAGGGTCGGCCGCTCGGATGGCCGCTGCGGTGACCAGGAGCACCTGGGCGAACTGCGCCGGCGTGGCGAAGTCGTCGGTCTCGCCGGTGCGGAGATCGACGAGGTTCTTCAGATCCGGCTCGTTGTCGATCTCCCAGTGGTGGATCGGCGCTGCCAGCCCCGGCATGTCGTCGATCCCGTCGCCGTCGTACCGCTCGACAGCGGCCTGGACGAAGGCCTGGTAGGCGGCGGGGTCGTCGAGCACGAAGCGGTCTGTGTCCTCTCGGGTCTTGTTGCCTGGCCAGGGACTGACCATCGCCAGCGGGGCGAGCCCGGCGGACTGGACCACCTGGACCCACGTGTCCATGCGGGCCCAAGAGCGACCCTCTCGCTCCCAGCGATCGTGGCTCAGCCGGGGCCAGGCAGCCGTGTGCCCGCGGGTCCATCGGACCCCCAGGTCCTGGGTCGCGCGGGCGTCCGCCTGGAGACGGGCCAGCGACGGCGGACCCTGCCGATTCTCCAGCTTGAGGGGGTAGCTGACGGCCTCGTTGATGCCCAGCGCGGCGGTCGCCGGTCCCAGCAGGGCCGCGCGGGGCCTCTCTGGGGCAGTCGGCGGGCTGTCGGAGGAAGACGCCCAGACGGCGAGTCCGCAGACGGCAACGCCCAGGACCCCAGCAGCCGCCACCAGCTGCGTGCGCGTCACGTCACCAGGCGCAGCACGGGCCGGCCGCCAGGCTCGTCGACCGGCTCTTCGGGCTGAGGAGCGGTGGGCGCAGGTGGCACCAGGTCCAGGATGACCTGTTGGATCGCCGCCCACGGCAGCGTGCAGGTGTAGAGCGCGTCGAAGCTCAGCACCAGAGTGACGCCGTGGGCGTCGAACCGGGGCTGGTTGTGTCGGTGGTAGGCCGCGTCCAGCCGAAGGACCAGGCGCTCTGCAAACCGGGCCAAGACGGCCGGGGGCACGCCGCTCTCGCCCAGCTGGGCCGTGTCCGCGACAAAGGTGAAGTCGCAGCCCAGGCCGAACGCCAGCCGAAAGGCCTGCTCGGCCTGGATGCCGTAGGGGTCGACCAGGATCGGGGCGTCGTCGGGGGTCGGCGGCCGCTCCACGGGCTCCGGCAGGCTGCCCTCGTCGATGCCGACCAGCTCCTCGAGCGAGAGCTCCAAGGCCTGGGTCCAGCCCATGAGCTGGTCCACGGTCAGGGGCTCCTGGCCGGCCAGCACGTTGCGCACGGTCCCGCGCTTCTCGCCGACGCGCTTGGCCAGCGCGGCTGTGTTCAGCCCCCGGGACTTCAGGGCCTTGCGAAACCACGCCAGCACGGGCTCAGACGGTCTCGTGGGCAAGCACACCTCCTGCCCCAGCCAGCTAAACTCCCGCCCGTCCCCCGGGCAACCGGGAACCGGCCAGACCTTGCTGCTGTCCTGGGCACCAGGAGACTCCATGAAGACGCTCGGATTCTTGATCGTCGGCCTGAGCCTGGTGGGCCTGGGCCTGCTGTCGGCACTGGTTCGCAGGCGCCGTCGGGTTCGCGCGGCCACCGTGCCCGCAGAACACGTGCTCAGACAGGCCCGCAAGCTTCCGGCGAGGGTCTTCGTGGACCGCGACGTGGTCGGCGGTCCCCAGAAGGGGCGCACCAACCGCTCCCAGGCCGACCTGGTGCTGACCCAGGGCCGCCTGTTGGTGGCCACCCACCAGGGGCGAGTGTTGGAGCTGACGACACGCAACCCCGGCAGTGTGCGCTGCACGGGCCCTCGGCGGCTGATCCTGGAAGGCGAGCGCCTGCAGAAGGCCGGCCTGATGAAGGTCCGGATCGAGCTGATCTGCGACGACGCCGAGGCCTGGGTCGAGCTGGCCGCGTCCGAGCTGGGCGCGGCCAGGAGCGTCGAGTCGCTAAACGGGGTTGTGGCTGGATGACGGCGTCGACGACGTCGAGCCCGGGCTGCCCCCCGGCGGGCCGTTGATCGCGACCATCGCCGCCGTGAGCTCCAGCTGACCGCCTCCGTCGACGGTGGCGCTGGAGCCACCCGCGGCCACCGCCGTGGCTCCGCCCTCGATGGAGACCGAGCCGCTGGCCTCGATCTTCAGATCCGCACACTTGATCGAGACCTTCTGCTTGGCTTCCCAGGTGGTGTCGCCGTCGCAGTACTCGGTCACTGTCTTGTTGGCCGCGTCGAGCACCTGGTACACGACGCCACTGGTGACGTCGCCGGCGCTCCCCGCCGCCGCGCCCAGCCCGACCAGCTCGGCACCCGACGTGTCGTCGAACACCACCATGTGGTCGTTGCGGGACCAGAAGATGCGCAGGTTGTTGTCGCCGTCGGCGTTGGCGTAGGGTTCGGGTGTGTCGTCGCCGCCGTTGTAGACCGCGCCCAACACGTAGGGCGCGTTGGTCCGGTAGGCGAAGCCCAGGATGACTTCGGTGCCGATCTCGGGCAGCATCACCAGGCCGCGATCGGCGCCGGCCATCGGCGTGATCATGCGGCACCAGTCGGTCCGCGGCCGGGAGTCGGAGTCGACCGGGTACTCGACCTGGATCCGGTGCATGCCGTCCGGGTCCTCGTTCTCGATCACGATGCCCACGACCACGCCGTCCATCATGGGATCACCCGTTGACCTTGGTCATGGAACCGGTGAGGGTCAGCGAAGCGCCCCCGTCCACGGTCGCCGAAGAGCTGCCCTTGAAGTCCAGGGTGCTGCCGGCTTCGATGGAGACGGAATTGTCCGCCTTGGCCACAAAATCGGTGCACTTGATCTCGAAGGCGTTCTTGGCCTCCAGGATGATGTCCTGGCCGCTGTAGACCGACAGGGTCTTGCCTGACGCGTCCCAGATGACCTTGATCTCCTCGTTGTGGGTGACCAGCTCGATGCGCTCGGAGCCGTCGGTGTCGTCGAAGGTGACCCGGTGCCCGGAGCGGCTCTGGAACACCCGCAGGTCGTTGTTGCCGTCTTCGTTGGCGTAGGGTGGGGTGTCCACGCCGTTGTAGAGCGAGCCCAGCACGATCGCGTGGTTGAAGTCCCCGTGCAGGAAGGCGACCAGGACCTCGTCGTCGACCTCGGGGATGGTCATCCAGCCGCGCTTCTCGCCGGCCATGGGCATGACCAGGCGCGCCCAGTAGCTCTCGGGCATGTCGGGCAGGGTCGGGAACTTGACCTTGACCCGGCCCAGGCTGTTGGGATCTTCGTTGTCTGTCACCAGGGCCTCGACCAGGCCGGGCATCTGCCCCGAGACCGGTCGGCCGTGGCGATCCGTGACTTTCGGCACCGCGCACTCCGTGAGTGGGAGGCAGCCTACAACCCCCTTGGGGAGGCGTCAATGCGGACGCTTTGACGGCTCTGGATTGCCCTGGCGTGCGGCTCGGGCCTCACCCAGCAGCGCTCGCACCTCCTCGAGCAGGCGAGTGGGACCAAAGGGCTTGTACAGGATGGCGGTGCCGGGCAGGCGCGACGGTGCACCCTTGAGCCCAGAGATGAACAGCACCCGCAGCTCCGAGCGCTCGGACCGCAGGTGCTCGGCCAGCTCGGGGCCGCCCAGACCCGCGCTCTGGAGGTCGGTGATGACCAGGTCCAGAGGCGCCTTCAGATCCCGCACCAGGGTCAGGGCTTCGGCACCGGAGCGCGCTTCGAGCACGTCGAAGCCGAAGTACCGCAGGGCCCCGCCCGTCACCCCCAACAGGTCGTCGCGGTCCTGGACCAGCAGGATCGAGCCGGACTCCTCGCCCACGTCGGAGTCGGAGAAGGCGTAGACCCGGGGCAAGCGCTCGGTCATCTCGGCGAAGGTGCAGGGCAGCAGCACGGTGAAGGTGGTGCCTTCGCCGGGAATGCTCGCCACCCGGATGTCGCCATGGTTCTGCTTCACGACGCCGTGCACGGTCGCCAGCCCCAGCCCGGTGCCCTTCTCGCCCTTGGTCGTGTAGAACGGCTCGAAGATGTGCTCGCGGGTGTCCTCGTCCATGCCCACGCCGCTGTCGGAGATCTCGAGCGCCACGAAGCCGTCGAGCTGGCCGCCTTCCTCGAGCCGGGTGCGGACCGTGATCTCGCCACCGTCGGGCATGGCGTCTCTGGCGTTGATGACCAGGTTCAACAGCACCTGTTCGATCTGCCCGGGGTCGGCGCGGATCGACCCGATGCCTTCGTCGCACGTGGCGACCAGCTCGTAGTCCTCGCCGATCAGGCGCTCCAGCATGGCGGTCATGTCCCGCACGACGGCGTTGAGCTCGACCGGACGAGGCGTCATGGGCTGGCGGCGACCAAAGGCCAGGAGCTGGCGGGTCAGCGTGGCGCCCTGGTCCACGGCCTCGAGCAGCGCGGCCATGCGCCGCAGGTCCCGGTCCCGCTGAAGCCGCGGACGGATGAGCTCGGCGCTGGACACGATCACGGTGAGCAGGTTGTTGAAGTCGTGGGCCACGCCGGCGGCCAGCCGACCCAGGCTCTCCATTCGGCGGGTCTCCTTGAGCTGGTGCTCGCGCTCGGACAGCCGCGCCTCGATGCGCCGGCGCTCGCTGCGCTCCAGGGCCAGCCGCATCTGGTTGAGTTCGCGCCCCTGGACCGACACGGTCCACGCGATCACCAACACCAGGCCCAGCAGCACGCTGGTCATCAGGCTGGCGAGCACCAGGTAGATGCCGCGCTCCGGGCGCTGGGCGACCAGGATGAGAGGACCGGCTGTGGCGCCCGGGATCTCGGCCCGGAGCTCGACCACCTCGAGCACGCCGATTCTGGACAGCAGGCGATCGAACACCGGGACGCGCGCCGAGCTCCGGGCCCTGAGCACGAGCTTGCCGGTGCTGCGCCGGATCTCCAGGGACCGGTAGCCTTCGGCCTTGACGATCGCCTGGGCCCACGCGCTCTCGCGGGCGGGCTGGTCCATCAGGTGCTCCAGATCCACCAGCTCGGCATAGGTCTGGAGCCGCGTCCCCGACGTGGCCTGGGCGCTCTGGTTGTAGAGGGTGGCGAGCAGCGCGCCCCCCAGCCCAAGGGCGATCACGAGCAGGAGGGCCAGCGTGCGCTGGCGTGGACTGGCAGTGGCCAAGGGCCCGCCGCCCGGTCGCGGGGGGGTCGGGATCGCTGTCCTCCGTGGGCGTTAGTCTACCCCCATGCCCAGGGAGGCTGCCGTGATCGAGCTGATCTGCAAGAGGACCTGAAGCACGTGTCGCAAGGCGGTCGCCTTGCTCAAGGCCCACGGACGCGACTACCGCTACCGGGAATACACCCAGGAGCCTCTCTCCGCAGATGAGCTGACCCGGGTCGTGGCGCTCCTGGGCGTGCCGCCGCGCGCGTTGCTCCGCAAGCGGGATGCCGCCTACAAGTCCCTGGGGCTGACCGGAGACGAGCCGGACGCCGAGCTGATCGGCCACATGGCTGCGCACCCGACGCTGCTCCAGCGTCCCATCGGGGTCCACGGCGATCAGGCCGTGATCGGCCGCCCGGTCGAGAACCTGCTCACCCTGGGGTGAGCGGGATCAGAACCGCACCCGGCTGCCCACGCCCACGTGGGACATGCCGCGAAAGGCGTGCAGGCTGGTGCCTTCTGGCGCCAGCCCGTAGTTGAGGTTTGCCCAGACCTCGACCAAGTCGGCGTAGAGCCAGTCCAGCCGCAGGCCGGTCAAGGCGCCGCGGCCGTCCGTCAGCAACTGGCCGCTCAGGGCGAGGATGGGCCTGGCCGTCCAGTGCAGCACCACCACCCCATAGTCCCGGACGTCGGCCCGCTGCCGCTCCGTCGGAAAGCCGTGGAGCCACTGCAGGTTGACGTAGACCGGACCGAAGCCGCGATCCAGACCCACGACCCACCGACCGAAGGCGCGGCCGTCCTGGGTCACCAGCGTCGGCAGCGGATCGGGCACCTCCTCGATGGTGCCCAGGCGCTCCAGGGACTCCAGCTGGCCCTGGGAGAAGGTGGCTGACGTCTCCTGGGGCAAGACCAGCGCAGCTTCGACCCAGCCGGTCACGAGCCAAGGCAGCTCCCCCTGCCACTCCGCGCCCAGCTGGATGATCCGCGGGTAGGCGATGGGGATGCCCAGGTCCACCTGGCTATTGTCCGTCGAGAAGCCTGTGATCACGACCTCGCCCGACACCTGGGGCAGGCTGTCCCGCCCCCGGTAGGCGGACAAGGCCAGGTCGCCGATGGGGCTCGCCCAGCTGGCCCGAGCCCCGACCGAGACCTCGGCCAGGCGGTCGGCCTCTCGGTCCACGCGGCTCTCCAGGTCGCGGATCTCGACGCCGTCGGCGCCGGTGTCCAGTTCGGCCACGATGTCGTCGCCGTTGGCCATCAGGTCCACGCCGTCGGCCGGCAGCCACGCGGGCACGAACCACGGGGCGACCACCAGCTCGGCTGCGACAGCACCGCGGTGGAGCTCGGCGGCGAGCAAGGGGATGGCCAGGCGCTCGCCGAAGGACGTCGGGTCTTCCAGGTCGTAGGGGTTGACCACGTCGACCGGGTGGAAGCCGCTGGCGACGCCCCAGTTGAGCTTGCGGGCACCGGCGATCAGGTCCAGTCCGTCGAAGCCCACGTCGTACAGCGCAACCCAGGCGTCGTGGACCTTCAGACTGGCGGCCTGGCTCAAGTCCGGCTCGCCGGCGTCTTCGAGTGCAGCGACCGCGGCGGGCCCGTGCAGGCGCAGGTCCGCCGCGAAGCGCGCCGCGGCCCGCGACTGGTGCCGCAGGTGCACGAAGCCGCCTCCGACGGCCGCGTCGTGCAGGTCCAGCCACGGGCAGTCCCCAGCGTAGCCCACCACGTCGCAGGCCAACGACCAGCGCAGGTTGGTCTCGACCCGGCCGCCGACTTCGACGTCCTGGGCCCAGACGGCGGGCGCCAGGGCCAGCAGCCCCAGCGACACTACTCGGCGGTGCTGGCCGCGGTGTTGGCGCCGGACAGGGTCAGGGTGATGTCACAGGGATCGGCCTCGACGGCGGGGCAGTCGTCCTCGTCGAAGCCCGACGTGGTGAGCGTGGCCTGGGCGCTGATGTTGTCCGCATCGACCACGGTCATGTCCACGTTGACGATCATGTCGACGGCGCACTCGTCGCCGCTCTCCGGGTCCAGCAGGACGTCGCTCTGGACCGAGTCGGTCACCACGATGCTGTCGTCGCTCTGTCCCTGGGCCCAGGTGACCGCCATGTCGGAGAACGGATCCTGGAGGGTCACCGTGGCGTCGACGGGCAGATCCTCAAAGGCCGGCAGGTCCACGGGGTTGGCGAACTCGGTCGGCGTGCCTTCGGGCATGAAGATGACCGCGATGCCGTCGTAGCAGTCGTCCTGGACGTCTTCGATGGTGATGGTGAAGGTGCCGCCAGCGTAGTCCGCGCTGGTGTCGTCTTCGGTGCAGCCCGCGAACAGGGCCAGGGTGGCGAGGGTGAGCATGGAGGTCTCCTGTCTCTGGAAGGTCTCAGCGGGTCAAGCTGGTCACGGTGAAGAGCTCGTCGTCGAGCCCCAGGTCCGTCTCGGCCAGCGTGACGGTCGCCGTGGTGGTGCCGCCGTCGGTCAGGTCGTGGACCTGGAAGCTGTGGGCGAGCTTGCGACTGCCGACCTGGCGGAAGTCCGACAGCTCCAGCCGGCGAATGGTCGTGCCGGCGCTGTCCAGGACCTCGATGCGGCTGACCAGGTTGTCCTCGGTCCGGACCCACAGCTTCACCGGGTCCTCGTCGCCCGGGTCCCGAGGGGTCAGGCTCAGGGCCACCAGGCCGTTGTCGCGACCGGTGATGGTGGCGGTGAAGTCGTCGGACCAGCGCAGGCGCGCCAGGTCCTCGACCGAGAAGTCCGTGCCCAGGAAGGCGTCGTTCTGGCGCTCGCCCACGACCCGACGGGCGCGGCCATAGGCCGGCATGTAGAGGTAGACGGTGTCGCTGTCCGGGACCAGCAGGCCGGTGCCGGCGAGTCGGGCGGGCGCCGTGTAGCGGACCAAGCGCTTGTCCCCGCCCTTCTGCCAGATCTCGAGGGTGCGCTCGGCGCTGTTGCCCCGGTGGTCGACGACGGTGACCTCCATGACCACGTGGCCGTCTGCGGCCGACGCCTGAGCGGCATCGACGCGGGCGAGCAGGTCGTCGCCCTCGGTTGCGAGAGCCAGGGTGGCGAAGACGAGCAGGACGGGCATCCCACGGCCATAACCGAGGGCTATGCTGCGGGTGTGAAGACGACCTCTGTCCGACCCGGAACCCGCCGCCTGGTGGCCGGCCTGCGCACGCTCTTCCAAGCCCTACCGGCACCGGTCCGCCGTCACCTGGAGGACCGGGCCTTCTACGCCGTGCACCAGCTCACCCGGGTCACCAATGACCACTACCCCGGGGCGAACCCGTCGCCGCCGACCCAGGCCGCTACTCCCCGCTGAGCCCCCCGGTGTCGAAGCCGCCGCCGGTGTCGGAGCCCAGACCGGAGTCAGAGCCGCTCCCCGACCACGCCGAGGGGGAGTCAACGTGCAGGTCGAGGGTCAGGCGCAGGACCCCGCTGTCCGAGGCCGCATCGGCTTCGAGCCGGCCGTCCACGTCGTCGACGAAGCCGCTCTCCAGAGCCAGGGTGCCGCCGCCCGCGAAGTGGTCGGTGTCCCAGCTCTGCAGGTCCTTGGACACGAACACCGTCACGTCGTCGGTCCCCAGCGTCCAGGTCTCGTCCAGGGCCGGCGCCTGGAGCTCGATCACCCCGACCGTGTCGTCCCCATAGGACACGGTGAATTGCAGGTGGGTCGCGTCGGCGGAGCGGCACGCCAGGCCCGCGGTCGGCACGTGATCGATGTCGTCGATGGAGAACCGGTGGACGGTGAACCGGGCGTCGCCGGGCCAGAGCCCTTCGGCGCAGGGGTTGTCGTCGATGTCGTACCCGGTGTCCTGGGTGCCGCCATCGTCACAGGCCACCAACAACAGGCCGAGCCACATGATCCGCCTCCCGCCTCAAAGGTTAGCACCCAGGCCATGCTTCCCTTCCAAGAGCGCCTCCACGGCGCCGTGAGCCGGACCGCGCCCGTCTGCGTCGGCCTGGATCCACACCTGGACCGCCTGCCCCGACCCCTGCGGGAGCGGTTCGAGGGCAAGACCGGCGAGGCCCGTCGCATCGCCGCGGCCGAAGCGGTGGCCGACTGGTGCGCCATGCTCATCACGGTGTTGGCGAACCGGGTGCCCGCGATCAAGCCCCAGGTGGCCTTCTTCGAGCAGCTCGGGGCCGCGGGCTGGGCGGTCCTGGAGGTGACGGTCCAGGCCGCACGCCGCCGGGGGCTGCTGGTGGTGCTGGACGCCAAGCGCGGCGACATCGGCTCGACGGCCGAAGGCTACGCCCGGGCGCTGTTGGACGACGACGGCCCCATCGGCGCGGACGCGCTGACCATCCACCCCTACCTGGGACGGGACAGCGTCGCGCCCTTCGTGGACCGCTGCCGAGCCGGCAAGGGGCTCTTCGTGCTGCTGCGCACGTCGAACCCCGGGGGCACCGCGCTCCAGCGCGGCCAGGTCGCGGACCGCGTCTCGGGGTGGCTCCGGGACTGGAACGCCGAGCTCACCAGTGCCTCCGGGTACGGCCCGGTCGGCGCGGTGGTCGGCGGCACCTTGCGCGACGAGCTGCCTGGCTGGCGGGCCGCGCTGCCCCGGACCTGGTTCCTGGTGCCCGGCTACGGCGCCCAGGGAGCCACGGCCGCCGACTGTCGTGCCAGCCTCGACGCGCGCGGCTTCGGCGCCCTGATCAACAGCAGCCGCGGCGTCACCTGCGCGAGTCCCCAGGACCAGGACGCCTACGATGCCGATCCAGCGGCAGTCGTGCGCCGTCAGCTGGACGCCTTGTTGGCGGACTTCCGCACCGAGCCATAGCCTCGGAGTCCCCTTCGGAGGTCCCATGGCCCGCACACTGACGCTCTCGTCCGCCGCCGTCCTCTTGATCAGCGCCTGCGGGACCAAGGGCAGCTATGAAGGCACCCTCACCGACGGCCTCACCGGTCAGCCAGTAGAGAGCCTGCGGCTCCTGGCCAGGGCCCAGCAGACCGACGACCTGACCTGCAAGGTGCTCGAAGGCCCGACCTCGGCCACCGGGGTCTTCAAGATCGCCAACACATGCGGCGGCGTGACCTACGACGTCGAGGCCGCCGATCGCACCTGGGTGCTCGCCGGCGCCCACAGCTTCGAGGGCGGCGAGGGCGCAACGGCCCAGGCCCTGACGGCCTGGCGGGCGCCCGAGGGCATCGGCGTCTACGTCCTGGCCGAGGGTGCCTTGACCCCCGTGCGCACGGCCAGCGACATGAGCAGCCTGCCGCTCTGGGACCGGGAGGAGACCGTGCGCTACCCCGACGGCATCCCCAAGCGGGTGACCCCCGTCGCCGCCGGCCATCACCTGCTGATCGTCGGCGCCGACGACATCGACAGGCTGGTCTGGACGCCCCTCATCCAGCACGAGGGGGAGCTGCGCTTCGGCAACGCCAAGCACTACTTCGACATGGATCCCTGGTGGTACGCCGGCGTGCGCTTCACGTCCAAGGAGGACTTCGAGCGCGTGCCGGCACAGCTGGCGCAGGACAAGCTGATCGACGTCAAGGAGGGCGACCGCCAGGTCCGCTACGTGCCGCACGACGCCCTGCCCGCCGGACGCTACGTCCTGGTCGGCCCCGACGATCGGCGGACCTACATCATCGACTTCGCCGGCGGGTGACCAGCCCGGCCAGCCCCAGGAACAACCCGCCCAGGACCGCGGGGCTCGACAGGGGCGCTGCGCTACAGCCACACCCCGCGCTCTCCAGCACCACGGTGCCTCCAGCGCCGCCGGAGTCCCCTCCGCTGGGCAGTCCGGTGTCGCTGCCCGAAGTGGCCGTCGAGCCGGTGTCCCCGCGGGTCGGATCGCCGTTGGGGGACGGGTCGCACACGTCGCCCAGTCCGTCCTCGTCGGCGTCGGCCTGGTCCTCGTTGGCCAGCTCTTCACAGTTGTCGGTGTCGTCGGCGACGCCGTCGTCGTCCTCGTCCTGCCAGCCCACGCTCAGGGACTCGACATAGCCCAGGTCCTCATCCCGGTTCTCGTAGCCGTTGTCGTAGGAGTAGACCCCGGCCTGGCCTGCGGGCAGGGGTGCTGGGTCGGTGGCCTGGAGCACCAGCTCCCCGTTGAGCATCACCGTGATCTGCCCGTCGTCGAGGGTGACCCGCAGGCGGTTCCAGTCGTCGTTGGACAGCCGAGCGCCTTCGCTGGCGAGCTCTTCGGCCTGGCCGCCTTCGACCCGCAGCAGGAAGAGCTGGTCGTTGTTGACCTCCAGCACGGGCGGCGGCGAGCTGTCGCCGGTGTGGGCCACCACGTAGAAGGTGCCCGGGGCGCTCAGGGCGGCCACCACGCCAAAGGTGTCGTCGTCGGTGTTGGCGAACTCCAGGCTGATGACCTGCTGGGCCAGCTCTTCTCCGCGCACCAGCCAATTGTCGGCCGCGGTGCCAGCGCCAAAGCCGGGCCAGTCAGACCCGTCGTAGTCGTAGCCGTTGTCCTCGATGTTCTCGTCGCCCACGTCGACCAGGTAGCCCTGGTACCCGTACCAGGACTCTGTCTCGTACCCGGCGGTCCACCCGGACTGGGCCGGCAAGGTGTCGTTCCCAAAGTCGTCGACCGACCAGGCCTCGATCACCCCAGCTTGTGCACTCATGCAGATCAGCGCCCACATCCTCGACCTCCTGTCGCGGGACGGGCATTGTGCACCAGGCCCGCTACCAGCGCCACTCTGGAGCACACGGGTTAGGTCCGCGGACCCCTGGAGGACGAGATGTTCGAGGTGCCCCGGCTCAAGAAGATGATCGAGGATCACATCATGGACTGCACGGCGCTGGTCGAGTCCGACGACGGCGAGCACTTCCAGGCGGTCGTGGTCGCGCCGGTGTTCGGCACGCTGAACCGGGTCAAGCAGCACCAGCTGGTCTACCAGGCCATCGGTGTCTACATGGGCCGCGAGATCCACGCCCTCCAGCTGACCACCCTCACTCCCGAAGCCTGGGCCGCCCGGTCCGGCAACGCCTAGGATCCAGCCATGACCCCCGCGCTCAAGACCCGCATCGACTCCCTGGTCACCGACAACCAGGTCCTGCTCTTCATGAAGGGCAACAAGTTCTTCCCCCAGTGCGGCTTCTCCGCACGGGCGGTCGGCATCCTGCAGCAGCTCGGGGTGCCCTTCCACACCGTCGACGTGCTGGCCGACATGGAGATCCGCCAGGGCATCAAGGAGTACGGCAACTGGCCGACCATCCCGCAGCTCTACATCAAGGGCGAGCTGGTGGGCGGCTCGGACATCCTGATGGAGATGTTCCAGACCGGAGAGCTCGCCAAGCTGGTCACCCCCGCCGAGTGACCGGCGAGCGCAAGATCCCGGGGCTCGTGGTCTCGGGGTTCCTGGGCAGCGGCAAGACCACCCTGGTCCGGCACCTGCTGGCCCAGGCCCAGGCCACCGGTGTGCGGGTGGCTGTGGTGTCCAACGAATTCGGCGAGCTGGGCATCGACCAGGCCCTGCTCGGAGACGGCTCCGAAGCCTACGTCGAGCTCGAGGGCGGCTGCGTGTGCTGCAAGCTCTCCGACGAGCTGCTGGAGACCCTCCAGATGCTCAAGGAGCAGGTCCAGCCCGATCGGGTCATCGTCGAGACCAGCGGCGTGGCGCTGCCCTTCGAGACCCAGTTGAATTTCTGGCGCATGCCGGTGAGCGCCTGGATCGACGACGACATGGCCCTGGTGGTGGTCGACGCCGTGCGTGTGCACGAGCGAGACGGGCTCGAGGGCACGTTCACCGACCAGGTGAGCTCGGCGGACCTGCTCGTCCTGAACAAGACCGACCAGGTCCCCGCGGAGGCCCTGCCGGCCATCGAGGCCTGGCTGGCGGCCGAGGCCCCGGACACGCCCATCGTGCGGTGCAGCTATGGACGGGTGGCCGAAGAGGTCTTGTTCCCGCCGGACCCAGACGGGTTGCGGGCCCGGCGCAGGGCGGCCCCGCCCGACGCGCCCCCACACACCCACGAGCACTTCCACACCGAAGAGCTGCGGGTCGAGGACGGGGTCGACCCCGACGCCCTCGAGGACCGCATCCGCGCTCTCGGGGCACTGCGAGCCAAGGGCTTCGTGCGCACCAGCCAGGGGCCTCGGTTGGTCCAGGGCGTCGGCCGCCGCCTGGAGCTGGCGCAGACCGACGTGCCGGTGGCCGACGACATGTGGGGTCGGGTGGTGGTCATCCGGCGAGACGCCGGCCACCACAGCCACTGACGTGGCCGACGACGACAAGCGCTTCGCCCTGGTCCGGCGCACCCTGGAGCTGCCCGCGCTCGAGCCCGCATGGCACAAGCTGCTCCGGATCCAGGGACGCCCGCTGACCCTCGACATGGACGTGTGGGAAGGCGTCACCTACGGCGACGACCCGGCCCACGTGCTCGACGTGTGGGAGCTCAACGACCTGGCGCCTAGAGAGGGCTGGCCGGCGGTGCTGTTCCTGCACGGGGGCGGCTGGGTCAAGGGCCACCGGGACGCGTTCCGTGTCCAGGCACCCCTGCTGGCCCGCAAGGGCATCCTGTGTGCATCGGCCAGCTATCGACTGGCCCCGGAGCACCGGTGGCCGGCGCCGCTCGACGACGCCCTGGCAGCGATCGAGGCCATGAAGGGCCTGCAGGTCGATCCGGAGCGGATCGCGCTGTGGGGCGTCAGCGCCGGGGGACAGCTGGCCCTGCGTGCAGCCCAGGTCCTGGGCCCCGAAGCCCTGCGCGGGGTGGTCACCCTGGGGGCGCCCACGGACCTGCCCGCGCTGGGGCACTGGCCAGAGCTGGACCTGGCCTTTGACCCGGCAGAGCTGGCGGGCGCCTCGCCGGCCCTGCAGAGCGACCCCCTGCCGCCAGTGCTGGCCATGCACGGGACCCGAGACCGCGCCGTGCCCGTCGATCAGCTCCACCGGCTGGTAGCGAGCCACCCGCACGTCCAGCCAGTCGAGATCAAGCGCGGGGACCACATGCTGCGCCTGCCTCCGGGGGTCGGTCTGCGACCTCTCCGCCACGCCCGCCGCTGGCTCGCAGCCCGGCTGGCCGACAAGCAACGCGGCTCCAAGTGGAAGATCCGCAAGAAGGGCAAGCGCTGAGTAGTCGACCCTGGCAGCCATGTCGCGGTCTGGGCCGGCTATGGCCCTCGATCGGCTGCCCAGGCCATGGCACGGATCTTGAAACGGCGAGGACCACAGCGAGGAGCCCCATGACCCCGACCCGCGCCATCCCGATCGTCCTGGCCCCCTTCCTCTCCGCCGCCATGCTGGTCGCCTGTTCCGAGGTCCGGGACCCCATGCCCTGCGAGCTGGGGCTGGCCGAAGTCCTACCGGCGAGCGACGCCACCGACGTGCCCGTCGACGCCCGGGTGCTGCTGTCCTTTCACCGGCGCCTGTACTGCTCGGCGAGTGTCTACGAGGCCGCGGTGCTCGACGAGCACGGCGCCGTGCTGTTCCACCAGTCCTTCGACGCCGTGCCCCACCACGGGCTGGTGAGCCTGGTGCCCGACGCGGCCCTTGCGGCGGACACCGCCTACGACGTCTTCGTACGGTTCATCGGCACCGACACGGACGACGCGGCGGCACTCGGTGACCCTTGGCCCGACGCCACGGCGCCGACCTCGACCTTCGTGACCGGCACCGACGCCGTGCTCGCGGCATCGGAGCCCCCCAACCTGGAGGTGGACGAGCTCTGGGTCCAGACCGAGGACGGCGAGCGAATCTACAGCGTGCTGGCCTTTGCAGACCACGACACGGCCAGCGACCCCCTGGCGGTGCTGCACCTCTACGCGGTCGGCCGAGAGGGCGCACCCATCGCCAGCGAGCTCCCCCAAGACGACGGCGAGACCTTCTTCTCGGCCGAGTTCACGGCCACAGAGATGGACGAGGTCTGCTTCGTGGTCGCCATCGAAGACGGCACCGGCGCCGAGAGCCAGCAGAGCGAGACCGTGTGCTTGACGCCCCAGGACGTGAGCGACAGCGAGTAGGCCCAGGGGGCTCAGAAGACGCCTGAAATCCCCCGCCACCCCGGGGCCCTCTCCACCAGGCATGGCCTTTCCTCGAACCATCGTCGTCGGCTCGGGGCTGGCCGGCTCGGCAGCTGCACTCGTGCTCGCCCACGCCGGGTTGCCCGTCACACTCCTGGAGAAGAACCCCCGCTTGGGCGGATCCTGCAGCCACTATCAACGCCAGGGGTGGCGCATAGATGTCGGCACCCACCTCTTCAGCCGGGGGAAGGAAGGACCCCTGGGCGACGTGCTGCGACGGGTCGATGCGGAAGGCGCGGTGCGCTTCAGGCGCACTCGAGACATCGCGGAACTTCGGGTCGCTGGGCCCAGGGGGCCCGAGGCCCCCATCCCTGTCCCGGCCAGCGCTCTCCGGCTCCCGACCTTTGTCGCGCGCGTGTGCCGCGCTCTGCGGCTCGGACCCCGCCAGGCCCTCAGGTCCGGGCGGCTCTTCCACTACATCCTGGCCATGCCCGAGCCCCAGATCGTGGCCCTGGACGAGATGACCGTCGAGGCCTTCCTGGAGGGCTGGGGGGTCGACGACGCGGTGCGCGGCTTGTTCGGCTTCCTGCTCGGACTCTACTTTGTCGTGCCGTACTGGGAGGCCAGCGCTGGCGAGGCGATCTGGGCCTTCCAGAAGATGGCGCAGGCCAACCAGCTCTCCTACCCGGTGGGCGGCGCCGGAGCGGTGCCGGGCACATACTGCCGACTGGCGGCGGCACACGGCGCCGACATCCGGACCGGGGCAGGGGTCCGCCGGATCCTGGTACGGGGTGGCGCCGTGCGCGGGGTCGAGCTGAGGTCCGGTGAGCGCCTGCCCGCCGAAGTGGTCATCAGCACCTCGTCCGTGCGCACGACGGTGCTGGGCCTGGTGGGCCGTGAACACGTGCCGGCTCCCTGGGCCGAGTGGGTCGAGGGGCTCCAGGGGTCGGCCATCGCCGTCCAGGCCAAGCTCGCCCTGGACCGCCCCTTGGTCTCAGCGGGGGCGTTGGTCGGTGCCGCGAGCACCAAAGACGACCTGTACTCCCTCGACGCGGCACGACTCAGGGCGCTCTTCGACGACGTCGCCCATGGCCGGGTACCGGACTGTGTGCCGTTCTACGCACCGGTGCCGACGAATTTCGATCCGGATCTGGGGCCAGGCCAGCTCATCACCGTGTGCGCTGTGGCCCCCACCACCGATGTGCCCCTGGTCGACGCTGCACCCCGCTGGGAGCAAGCGATGCTGGACGCTCTTCGGGCCGTGGTTCCGGACCTGGACGCACACACCGTCTTCTGCGATCGCTTCTCCACCCGCTGGCTGGCGCACTGGATCGGCAAGGACTTCGGACCTGCAATCTCGACCGCCCAGGTGCCGGGACAGGTGGGGCGGTCTCGGCCACCCAACACCACGCCGATCGCCGGCCTCTACATCGCCGGCTGTGGGGCGGGGGCGCGGGGCATCGGCACGGAGCTGGCGGCCGCCAGCGGCATGGCCGCCGCAGACCTGGTCCTCGCGGTCGAGGGGCTCTCCACCTGGCGGCGGGTCACGCCGCGTCGTCGTCGGCTGAGCCGACGGCTGTGCGAGTCGACCTGGACGGCACGCGGCCCGCGCGAGGCACGGGCTGCCCGCTGATGACCTCGGCGGCCAGCAGCCCGCTGGTCACCGCGCCTTCCACGCAGGCCATGTTCACGCCATTGGCGATCCAGTCACCGGCCAGGACCAGGCGGGCAAAGCCGCTCTCGCCTGCCCCCAGGCGATGGCGGGTGCTGCCCGGCAGCGCCAGGGTGCAGCGTTCGTGGGGCTCGCAGTTCACCGCGACGTGGACGCCAGCGAAGCGCTCGCTGCCCTGGCCAGGGCCGCAGATGAGCTCCCACGGGAACGGCTGCGCGCGAAAGGCCGGCAACACGTCGCCGAGGTGGCCCTCCAGCCACGCCGCCGCGTCGAGGCCGTCCCGCTGGGTCCGCAGGAAGGTCGGGTCGTCCTGGGGGAGAGGCACGTGGCGGGGGCCGGCCACCGTGCCACACAGGTAGCTCACGTGGCGTGCAGACCCGAACCGCTCGGTCGGCAGGACCTGGCTCATGTCCGCCCACGTCGAGAAGGGCGGGGCTCCGCAGGACACCAGGGGCTGTCCTTGGGTCCACCCGAGCTCGGGCGTGCTGCGATCGCTCCAGACCTGGAGCGCCACCGTGGTGACCGAAGCGACGTGGTGGTTCATGGTGCGCCAGAGGGGCGAGATGTCCAGGAGCTGAGAGGCGACGTGCGGCACCGTGCCGATGGGGAGCGCGAACACGACCCGGTCGAAGTCCTCGCCCGCCTGCAGCGCGATGGGCTCACCCCCGCGATCCCAGTAGGACTCCATGGACCGGCCCCGGGCCCCGTCGGGCAGCTGGTCCCAGAGAGGCTCGTGGGGCCAGCAGGGCAGTCCGTCGACGTCGATCAGGGGCTGGTAATCGGGGGCGTCGACCTGGCGCGAGAGGGCGACGCCCACCAGCTCGTCTCCGTCCACCTGCAGCGCCTCCACCCGGTGGAAGAAGTGAAAGTGCACCCCACGGCGACGCAGGACCTCGTAGAGCGGCGCGATCACCGCGGCGCCCATGCCGGTCTGCATCTTGTAGAAGCAGGCGCCCTGGTAGCGGCCGCTCGCCAGGAGCTGGCCGAGCAAGGCCGAGCCCGCTGCGACCGCGGGCCGCCCCGGATCGCCGTCGACGAATGAGAAAGCAGCGTCGTAGACGGCGCGGCCCCATGGACTCTGCACGGTGTGGGCGTGAGCGCCGTGGCGGACGAGCCAGTCGGCCCAGTCCTCATCGTCCAGCCGCTCCAGATCGGCCAGGCCAGAGACCCGATCGGCCACCAGGCCCGTCGCCAGGGCGCTCCACAGGTCCACGACCACGAGCGGTTCGACGGGGCCAATCCGGTCGAGCAGGCGATGCCGGAGACGGGTCAGCGGGCGCCATGCCTGAAGGGGTAGCCCGCGCCCGCAGGCGAGCAGCGCGTCCTCCAGGCCGTCCTGGAGGGGGGCCAGCTCGGGGATGTCGGTGGGCAAGCCCTGCCACGGCTCGGGGAAGCGCCGGGCCTCCAGCCTCGAGAATGTCCGCCAGCCGGTGACGAGCTGCAGCGCCGCCAGGAGCGCCCCCGTGGCCAGGTCGCGGCGGCCCCGCGGGGCCCCGTCCCCAGGGACGCCCCGGTTGCGAGGGTAGGCAAAGGTGCGCACGCCCGCCGGGCCGTGCAGCCCGCCCAGGTCGCCGGGTTTGAAGGCGTGGCGCCAGGTGGGCATCGGATGTGCGGCGGGGCGGTCCAGCTCCGCGTAGGCCTGGCGCATCATTCGGAAGAAGTTCTCGTAGAACCCGAACAGGATGTGCAGGCCGTGCTCCAGGATGCGCCCCTGGTCATCGCGGCCGCTGGCGCACTTGCCGCCCAAGCGGTGGCCCATCGTGTAGAGGTCGACCTGGAAGCGGCTCCGCAGCTCTGGGGTCGCGGTCAGCTGCCAGGCGGTGGACAGCGCGGCAGGGCCGCCGCCGAGGACGGCAATTCTCTTTTTCATGGACTCTGAAAAGGGCCCGAGGCACTGGGCCTTTTTCCTCGGGCATGACCACCACTCGCGTGCTGATCCTGGGGGCCGGACCGGCCGGACTCACCACCGCCTGGGAGCTGAGCAGACATCGGGCGCTGTCCGTCCAGATCCTTCAGGCCGGCGCGGTGGCCGGTGGCAAGTGCGGGACCCGGCGCGGGGTGGGGGGTCGGGTCGAGCAGAACGGGACCCACTACGCCTTTGGCTGCTACCGGAACTTTCTGGCCCTGCTGGGCGAGGTGTATGCGGACCCGGGGATCCAGGCGCGGTACGGCGATCTCGCCGAGCACCTGCGCCCGCGGGACCGCTTCGTGGCCCGCCAGCGCTGGCGGAACCGCTGGGTGGACTGGGAGCTCCCGGTGGATCTGCTCGGTCCATGGCTGCGGCGGCTTCCCCGTCCCGGATCGTCCAACACTGCCGCCCGCGCCGCCAAGGCGGGCCGCCGTGCAGCCTGGGCCGCCGCGGCAGTGGCCCCGGACTCCCTGGCGGCTCACAGGGCTGCACTCGGGGTAGACCTGGGCGCCACCCTGCTGGTGGGCCTCGTGGCCGACGGTCTGCTCGACGGACAGCCCGACGCCTGGGGTCCCCTCGACGACGAAGACTGGCGAGCCTGGCTGCTGCGTCACGGCGCCCGGCGGGAGACGGCCTGGAGCTGTCTGACCCGGCTCTTCTACGACGCCGTGGCCGCCTATGCCGCCGGGGACACCGCGCGGCCGGCCCTCTCGGCCTCGGCAGGTCTGGTGGCCGTCCTGTCCGCCTGCCTGGACCGCGAGGGGGCCTTCGCCTTCCAGTTTCGCCGCGGCATCGGCGACTCGGTCATCGCGCCCTGGTACGAGGCCCTGGTTCAGCGCGGCGTCTCGTTTCGATGGTTCCACCGGGTGCGACGCCTCGTGCCGTCCCCCGACCATCGAAGCATCGACGCGGTCGAAGTTGAGGTCCAGGCTCGGTCTGCCCAGGGCTACGACCCCCTCGTCTCGGTGGCGGGTCGACCGGCCTGGCGCGGTCGACCGGACCAGGCGCAGCTCGAGGAGGCGCCGCCCACGGAGCGCCCGGACTGCTTCTACGCCCCCGACACCGGCGCCCGGCTCAGACTCCTGAGAGGTCGTGACTACGACCAGCTGGTCTACGCGATGCCGCTGCAGGCCGCGCCCTTCGTGGCTCCTGAGCTGGTGGGTCGACGGGACAAGCCCTGGGCCCGGGCCGTGGGCGCGGACCCAGGGGTCGCGACCCAGAGCCTGCGGCTCCACCTGGCCGAGCCCAGGGAGGCGCTCTGGGGGCCAGGGCCAGCCCCGGTGGTGGGGGCCGGGGCCCCGGCCTTTGCCACCTGGGAGGACAGCGAGGATCTCATCCAGGAGGAGGCCTGGCCGGCGGGCGGTCCGGCGGCGATCGCCAGTCTCTTCGGTCCGATGGCCACGCCTGTGGAGCCTGGCGTGGCACCGCACTGGCGCGATGCGAGGGCGCAGCAGGCGCGGGCTGCAGCCGAGCGCTTCATGTCCAAGGATGCCCCGGATCTGTGGCCGGGACTGGCCAGCGCCGGCGGCGTCTCCGAGGCCCTGTTCCGCAGCCCAGACCTGGATCGGTCGGCCGGCCTCCAGGTCACGGCCAACGTCGGCCCTCTCGAGCGCTACAGCCAGGCTCTGCCCGGTGGATCCAGACACCGCATGGCCCCCGACGGCAGCGGCTACGAGGGGCTCTGGCTCGCCGGGGACTGGACCTGGACGCCGATGCGCCTCGCCTGCATCGAGTCGGCCGTGTTCTCAGGTCGCCAAGCGGCGGACCACGTGCGCCAGTCCATCGGCCTGGCTCCCCGTCCCCCGCACCTCTGGCTCGTGCCACCTGGCCGCCCGCAGGGGGAGCTCCAGCCCCGAGGAGTGGGGGCCTGGCAACCTGTCCTGGCCGGCGCAGCCCTGGGCTCGCGTCCGGTCCGGGTCCAGCACGACGGCGGGGCACTCGTGTTGTTCCGGAGTCGGGACGGTCGGCCTGTCGCCTTGGGCGATGCCTGTCCGCATCGCGGCATGAGCCTGAGCAGGGGCAAGGTCGTGAACGGGGAGCTGGTCTGCCCCTACCACGGGTGGCGGTGGTCGCGCACCGGGACCGGTCGCTGCCCTGCCCAGGCGGGCGCGGGTCTGCGCCAGCGGCCCTGGGCGACGGAAGAGGCCCACGGCTTGATCTGGGTCGGCGGAGCGGCTGACCGGCCCCTCCCTGTGGACCCTGGCGGCCTGCGCCCTCTGGGGGCCTTCACCCTCGAGGTGGCCGCGCCTCTGGCGGCCGTGCTCGACAACCTGAGCGAAGCCGAGCACGTGCCGCACGCGCACTGGATGGGGTACGACGACGCCGCCCACGTGACGGTGTCGACGGTGGTGGACCGCGAGGGCGTGCACGTGGAGAACCTGGGACCGCCAGGCCGGGCCACGCGCCTGGTGGGCCGGTTGTTGGGGGCTCGCGGCGACTACCGGATCGCCTGGCGCACGCAGCCGGACCCCCTGCGCATCACCTTCGAGCACAGCTGGACGGAGGCGGGTCCGGTCCTTCGGGCCCAAGCCTGGCTCGCGGCGCTGGGCCCCCGCCGGACACGCATCGTGCTGGCCGCATGGACGAACCGGACCGCCCGATCTGGCCGCGTCCTGGACCGGGCCCAGCTGGCCTGGCTGCGCGTCGAGCTCCTTCGGGACGCCGCCCTGCTCGCCCACGTCACCCCCACCGGGGTGGCCCCCATCAATCGGTTCGATCGCGGCGTGGCAGCCGCGCGGACCGTCGCTCGGAGCACGCCATGACCGAAGTCGTCGTCGTCGGAGCCGGCCTGGCCGGACTCACTGCTGCAGTCCACCTGGCCGAATCCGGGGCACGAGTCACCGTGCTGGAGGCAGCCGAACACCTGGGCGGTCGCCTGGCCACCCCCGAAGAGGCGTCATTCGTCCACCGGGGGGAGTCCTGGGCTTTTCCGGTCGAGCACGGCATCCATGGGTACTGGCGCCAGTATCGAAACCTTCGAGCGATGTTCGAACGCCTGGGTCTGGCCCAGCGCTTCCTCGACTCGGGCAGCCAGGAGCTGGTGCTCTGGCTCGACGAGCGAGGTCCGCGCTACCTCGAGATCGGCGACAGGGTGCGCCAGACGCGCCTGCCAGAGCCCTTCAGTCTGCTCGCTCTGCTCCGAGATCCGGTCTTCCTGAGACATGTGCTCCGAGCCGGTGGCCCCAGGATGCTTCAGGTCGCCAGGGACCTGGGCCATGTCTTCGCCTTCGATCCAGCCCGGGACCTCAGCCTCTATGAGGCGATGACCGTCGGTCAGCTGACCCGGGACTGGCCCGAATTCCTGCGGGGCTTCTTCCGCGCACTGACCCACTCCGGCTTCTTCATCGACGTCGACGACACGTCGCTCGCCGCGCTGCTCACCAGTCTCCAGTTCTACACGGTCTGCGACCGCCGGGACATGGGCTTCGACTACCTGGACACCGACACGGCCACAGGGGTCCTGCGGCCGCTCACCGAACACATCGAGCGGCTCGGGGGGCAGGTGCTCGTCTCCTCCCCGGCCTCCGAGGTGTGCTTCGATGGCGCGACGGCCCGGGGTGTCAGGCTGGCCGATGGCAAGGTCTTGGCCGCAGACGGCGTCGTGGTGGCGGTGGACCCTCCAGGCATGGCTTGTCTCCGCAAGGGTGCCCTGGGCCTGGTCGTGCCCGAGGTCCAGGTGCCCCGAGGCGTGCGCAGCTTCTCGGCCCGGTTCTGGTTCACGGGGCGACCCGCTCCTCAGCGCAGCACCAATGGCATGTACGTGGGTCCTGGTTTCGACAACTACTTCTGGCTCCACACCATCTCCGAGCCCTATCGAGACTGGGCCGAAGCGACCGGCGGCTCCACGATCGAGGTCCACCTGTACGGCGCCCGCGCGGAGGCCGCCGCGCTCCGAGGAGACGAGCGGGTCCTGGCCCAGGCTCTCGAGGCCATCGAGCGGGTGTGGCCGGGCGTCGAAGGCAGCTGCGTGCACGCCCACCTGCGCCGCAACGCGGCCACCCACGTGGCCTTTCACCCCGGCACCTACGCCCGGCTCCCCCAGGTGCGGACCACCGTGCCCAACCTCGCCCTGGCGGGGGACTGGATCGCCGGGCGCTTCCCTACTCTGTACCTCGAGCGAGCGGTGTCCACCGGTCAGCAGGCGGCCGGCGTGCTCGCCGAAGCCCTGGGACTGTCCACGGTCCCCCAGGTCCTGCCCCCCTTCGCCCCGGCCCCCGGCTTTCGCAGAGCCCGCCGCCTGGCCCGCACCCTGCGAGAGCTCGGAGTGCTGCCCGACGTGGCCGGTCGTGCCGGTGCAACTCGTTCCACCCCTGGCGCCCGCAAGGCGGGCTGAGGAACCCCATGCCCCTCACCGAACGACTCGGCAACGCCGCCCACGCCCTGAGGCTCGTGACGCCGGGCCGAGACCCCATGGCACGCACGCTGGCCTGGTACGCCCTGTGTTCGAGTCTCTTCGAAGATCTCTGCGGCGGCAGCGGCTTGCTCAACTTCGGCCTGGCGGATCCCGATGGAGACGTGGACCTGGCCGAGGCCCAGCGCGCCCTGGTCAGGCGAGTCGTGTCCCCGCTTCCGCATCGCGGACGATGGCTGGACAGCGGCTGTGGCGTGGGCGGGCCTGCAACGCTCGCCGCCGCTGAGAACCCGGTCGACGTCGTGGGCCTGAACCTGTCCCAGCCGCAGCTGTCGGCGTGCGCGGCTCGTGCCCACGATCGACTGCGCTTCGAACACGGCGATGCCCAGGAGATGCCCTTCGAGGCGGACAGCTTCGACGGGGTCTATGCCATCGAGTCCGCCATCTACTACCCGGACAGGGCCCGCTTCGTCAGCGAGGTCGCGCGGGTCCTGCGACCGGGCGGCGTGTTCTCCCTGGGGGACATCGTGCGCCGACCGGGCACCGGTGGGCTTCGACTGACCCTGGGCTACGAGACGGCCAGGTGGCTCTACGCCTGGCCAGACCCCTGGAGTGCCGCGGACTGGCAAGTGGCGCTGGAGCGGAACGGCTTTCAAGACGTGGCGGTCGAGGACCTCACGGCCCGCACCCTGGGACTGGCCCCGCGCTGGGCCGAGCGCCTGGCGCAGATCCGACCTCAGGTGGAGCGTCGCTATCCCCCGGGCACCTGGCGGGCGGCCTCGCTGCTCGTGGACCAGCTCGGGCGCCGACTGGACGAGCTGCCCCTTGGATTCGTCCACCTGACCGCGGTGCGGCCTTGATCGGTGTGCTGGGTGCGACTGGCCACACGGGCCGCCGCATCGTCGGGTCGCTCGCCGGACTGGGTCAGCCCGTCTTGGTGACCGGGCGTCGGGCAGGCGCGGCGGCCGAGCTCGCCGAGCGCCACGGCCTGCGACACGCCGTCTGCGACGTGCGGCGGCCAGACCAGCTGGCGTCGGTGATGGAGCGCTGCGAGGTGGTGATCAACGCGTCGGGCCCGTACGTCGCGCTGGGCTGGCCGGCCTGCGAGGCCGCCGTGGCGGCGGGTCGGGTGCTGTTCGACCTGGCTGGCGAGCCGGCCTTCGTGCGGCGCTGTCAGCAGCAGCTGCACGCCCCGGCTCGACGGACAGGCGCGGTGATCGGCAACGCGATGGGGGTCGAGGTGGTGATCTCCGACTGTGCCGCCGCCCGACTCGCCCGGCGGGTCCCCCAGCCACGGACGGTCCGAGTGGTGAACCGGGTGCGGGACTTCGCGCCGTCGCCAGGCTCGGCCCGGTCCTTCCTGCACGTGATGGCCGACAGTACACCCCGGCTGAGATGGGGCGACGTCGGCGAGCCCCACGGGCGCCGCTGCCTGATCTCCGCCAGCGCCGTGGACGCGCTGATCATCCCCCGCCACCTGGGCAGCGCCACAGAGGTCTGGCTGGACGTGCCCGCGCCCCTGGCGGTGCCCGCCCGAGTCTGCGGCCGGCGAGGCCGTCGTATGGCCAGTCGCTTGGGGGGCCGACTTGTGCCCCTGATCGCCAAGCCGGGCCGGCACCGCACGCCGTTCCGGGTCCGCGTGGAGCTGGAGGGCACTCGCCGGGCTGTGGCCCAGGTCGACGGAGAGCGCGTGTACGACGCCACGGCCCGCATCACGGCGTGGTGTGCGGCCAGAGCGCTGGAGCGCCGCCCCCCTCCGGGGGTGCAGCCGCCTTCGGCCATCATCGATCCCGACGCGTTCTTCCGTGCCATGCCGGAGTTGGTGTGGACCACCGTCTGCTGACCCTCCGTCAGGACGTGGCGGGTTCGCCGGAGAGGCTGGTGGCGCGGCTACGGGATCCGCGTACCTGGGCGAGGCTCCACCCCGGACTCATCCGAGCCCGCCGGACCCCTCGGGGACTGGCTGGCTGGGAGGCCGTGGAGGTCATGGGTCAGCGCTTGGGGGTGCCCGTCCGGGTCGACTTCGATCCCCGACCTGGTGGCGTGCACCTGGTCGGCCGCACGCCGGGAGTCCGGGTCGAGGCCCGGCTGACCGTGTTGCCCGCGACGACCGGCAGCACGGTGATCGAACAGCTCATGCTGCTGGGACCCGCGCGGGTCTTCGCGCGGGCACGGGTGCGCGAGGCCCACCGGCGCTTTCTTCAGAGGCTCGGATGACCCTGGCTCCGGGAGACCCGGTTCCAGCGGGCTGCTGGCGCATCCTGAGCGGGAGCGTGAGCGAGTGGTGTGGTGACGTCTGGCTTGGTCCTGTGCTCGCCGGGGAGCGCGTGGGCGTCTGGCAGGCCTTTGGAGAGCCCAGCCCCCTCCGAGCAGAGGCGCGGGAGCTCACTCGGCTCCAGCGGGAGTCGGCGGCGGTCACAGAGTCCCGGGTCCGCGAGGAACCGGTGGTGGCGCTTCAAGAGGTGCTGGCCCGGAGCGCCCGCGCCTTGGAGACGCTCGCCGAGGCCCACGCGGCTGGTCAGCGGACCTCCTTCGCGGGCCCCTCGGGCCTGATCCTGCCCGGCCCCTATGTCTGCCGGGACGTGGTCCTACACGGCTTCGTCGCCACCCTGGCGCCGGGTGCCTTGCGGGGCCGCCTGCCGCCTGCAGTGCGCGCACTTCCTCGCTCTGTGGTGTGGGTGCTGCACGCCGGCGGCCGTGGCTTCGGCCACGCCACGGTGCCCGCACCGCCCCTGGCCTACCAGGAGATCTCGCTGTGGGTGCCGGTCCTGGGACCCCGGGGTCCGGCGGCGCTGCCGCTGGTGATCTTCCCGGACAGCCCCATGGCGGTGGCCTGTGGCCGCGAGGTCTTCGGCCTGAACAAGATCCCGGCCGCCCCCGCCCTGGACGAGGAAGCGGGCGTGGCTGTCCTACGCAAGTCAGGACGGGAGCTGGTGCGGGTCCACTGGTCCCCGAGGGTGTCCAGGTCCTGCCCGCTGGCAAAGCGGCTGGCGCCGCGACTTCGCCTCCCCACGCTGACCTGGAAGCGCAGTCCAGCGCCGGACGCCGCGGTCTCACGGGAGGGCTGCCTCTGGCGCCCAGGCCCCTACGATGTCGACGCGCTGATAAGCCTGTGCTTCCGGGTGCAGGCCCTGCACGCTCTCCAGTCCCTCGCGGTCTCCAAGCTCGTGCTCGCCCCCTCTCTCGGTCTGCCTCTGGCGGGTCCGCCGTCCTGGGGGTTCCGCGCCGAGATGGACTTCGCGATGAGCCCCGGCTTCGTCTTGAACGACCACCGTGCAGGCGGCCCCGAGCCACCCTTGGTGGCCCCCAGGACCGAGGGCTGGTTCTGAAGTGCCTGGGCGCGATGCAGAGTAGGCTCTGGAAGTGCCCCCTGCGCCGCCCGTCCCCTCCGGCATCGCCCTCCTGGTGGCCGGCTGCGCGGCCTGTGCCTCACCCGCCCCGTCGCTGGTGGCCAGCCCGGGCTCTCTGGATCTGGGCACCGTGATGGCCGGCGAGCTGGGCACTGGAGGCGTGTGGCTGGCCCACGCGGGCGACGACAGCGTGACCATCACCGACGTCACCCTGTCCGACCCCGATCGGTGGTCGGCGGCGCTCCTGGACCCGACCGTGGATCCGGGCCAGCGCGAGCGGCTGACCCTGGGCGTGGTGGGACAGGGCCCAGGCACCCTGGACGCCCAGGTCATGGTGACGACCTCGGACGGCGCCACCCTGACCGTGCCTCTGACCGCCGGCATCCTGGCCGCCGACGTGCCCGCCGAGTCGGTCGACGGGCCGGAGCTCTTCTCCTGGGACAGGACCCGGGTGCACGAGCTGACCCTGAACGTGAGCGCCGACGGCATCGACGCCCTGCGGTCCCTGCCCACGGACTGGGTCTCGGGCAGCGTGACCTACAACGGCCAGACCTGGGACCCCGTGGCGCTGCGACTCAAGGGCAGCGCCAGCTTCCAGACCATCGACGCCAAGCCCGCCTGGAAGATCAAGTTCGGCGAGTACGTGGACGGCCAGACCTTTCACGGGCTGGAGCGGCTGACGCTGAACAACGAGGTCTGGGACAGCTCGATGATGGCCGAGACGATGGCGTACTGGACCTGGCGGGACAACGGCGCCCCGGCCCCTCGCACGACCTATGCCTCGGTCACCCTGAACGGGGAGCTGCTCGGGCTCTACGCGGTCTTGGAGTCCATGGACGACGACTTCATGGATCACATGTGGCCGGGCAGCAATGGCGGGCTCTACGAGATGACCCGGAGCTGTGACTTCACCGGCGACTGCACCTGCTTCGAGCTCCAGGAGACCGGGAGCGCCTATGACCCCGACGGGCTCACACGGGGCTGCGAGGCGGTGGCCATTGGCACCGTGGACGCGCTGAAGGACGCGTTCGACTGGGACGCGATCATCCGCTTCCTCGCGGTCGAGCTCTCGGTGAACCACCCGGACAGCTACAGCTTCAACCTGAACAATTTCTTCGTGTACCACGACCCTCTGGCGGACAAGCTGAGCGTGTCTCCCTGGGGCGCGGACTCCACGTTCACCTACGTCTACCCCCCCAGCTCGGCGACCTCGGACTGTGAGCGGCTCTACGCCGAGGTGCTGGGGTGGTCCTCGGCGGGCTGGTGGATGACCTTTTGCCGCGCCAACGAGACCTGCCGGGCCGACCTGGAGGCCCAGGTGCTCGCGGTGGCCGACTGGATGGAGAGGTCGGATCTGGCCGGGGCCATGGCCGACACCCGGGTGCTGCTCGACCCCCACGCCGAGCTGGAGACGTGGGTGAACTGGACCGTCGAGGACCGGGCGGCCAACATCGACTGCATGATCGACTGGACGGGGGGTCGGCCCGAGACCCTGCGCGTGTGGGTGGAGGGGCCGTGATCGTCCTGGGCTGGGCGCTGCTGAGCTGTGCCCAGGGCCAGGTCACCGTCGACTGCCCGGCATCAGAGCAGGGGGACTGGTACCTGGATCTCGACGGTGACGGGTTCGGCACCGGGGAGGCCGAGCGGGGCTGCGACCCCCTGACCGGGTACGCCGCGGCCCCCGGGGACTGCGACGACGCCGATCCTTCCGTGCACCCCCAGGCGGCCGAGGACCCCTGCGTGTCCCGGGATCTGGACTGCGACGGTCTGGCCGGCCTGCGGGATCTGGACCAGGACGGCTTCACGACCTGCGAGGACTGCGACGACAGCGACCCGGCGGTGCACCCAGACGCCGAGGAGGTCTGCAACGGCCTCGACGACGACTGCGATGGCACGGCCGATGTCGGCGCCGAGGACATCGCGACCTGGTACCCGGACCGGGACAGCGACGGGTGGGGAGACGGGACCGCGGCCGTCCAGGCCTGCGACGCCCCCGAGGCCCACGTGACGCTGGCTGGCGACTGCGACGACACCGACCCAGCGGTCATCAGCTGCGGCCGGTCCTGTCTGGAGGTCCGGGACCGCGGGCTGGGGAGCCAAGACGGCCTCTACTCCCTGGACCCCTGCGGGACGGGCACCCCGGCGAGCTTCTGGTGCGACCTGAGCCACGACCGAGGCGGCTGGACCGTGGCCGGCTGGCAGGCGGCACAACGGACCACGTCGCTGGGGCTCGAGGTGCGGGACACCCCCGGGGACGACGAGTGGTCGGTGGACCTGGCCTGTGTGCCGTTCTCCGAGATCGGCGTGTTCAACCGAACCGCCGGGGAGTGGTTCAGCGATGCCTTCGACGACCAGGAGTGGACGGCGACCGAGCTCAATGTCGCCGTCGGCGAGGTCGGGGCGGCCTTCAAGCACGGGGACTACGCCAACAGCGCCACGGGCATCGTCATGGGCTGCGTCGGCTACGCGTACAACAACGGCGTCTGGCCGTCCTATGCCTGCGACAACGACTGGGACGGCGGCCAGCGAGGGCACCTGGCGGACTACGCCGGCGAGTTCTGCGAAGGCGGGCGGCTGGACGGGACCTGGGCGTGGACCGACGGCGAGACGTGTGAGGCACGGGGCCAGGACTACACCTGGGGCTACGCACTGCGCTGAGGACCGTCAGCGTCCGAGGTCGAGCCCGAGGAAGTGGTCGAGCCGGGCGTGGAGATCCTTGCCCCGGGACAGACCACGAGCGTGGATCAGGTCCAACAGATCGCGGGCGGCGGCCCGATCGGTCGCGGGCTCGGCCAGGAGGGCGAGGATGTCGTCGTGGTCATTCGGGCGTCCGCGGGCTTCCTCGGCGAGCACCTTCATCGCCAGGAGGTGTGCACCGGTCGCCACAGGCGCCACCAGAGTGCCCGCGATGACCAGCGACTCAGCGCTCGCGACGATCTCCCCTTCGACACCACTGCTGAAGAAGAGCAGGTCTACCAACACGCCGCTGGCTCCGGGCGACGCCAACCGGGCGGTGGCCAGCCGGCCGGACCGATGTTCGAGCACAGTGCGCACGGCATAGCCCCGCTGCCGCAGTGTGCTCACCACAGCCTCGGCAGCGGCATCGTCGGGCACCGAGACTGCGAAGTCCACGTCGCGGGTGAGCCGAGGCTCCGCCCGCACGGAGACCGCCAGCCCCCCGACCAGAGCAAAGGGCGCGAGGCTCTCCAGATCGCGCAGGGCCCGCCTCAGGGCCTCGAGCACCGGTGTCACGACCAGCTGCGCTCGACGACGACGAAGTCCGGGAGTTCGGCGTGGCTGGATCCCGTGCGCTGTCGCCAAGCGATCACGGCCGCCTCGACGGCGGCTTCGGGCGCCGACGGGTCCTCGCGGCGGACCTTGGCCCGCACCATGTCCTCGGCCAGCGCCGTCAGCTCCAGGGCGATCAGCACGCCGTCGCGGGGGACCTCCACTCCCGCAGTCTAACGCCAGCCGGATAGGCCTCTCGCCCCCCCGAGGTGTGCGCCCATGCTGTCCCTGCTCCTGACCCTCGCCTGCTCGTCCCCCGAGACGCCGACCGCACCGGCCGGCGACCCCGTGGCCACCGGGCCCGTCGACGGCGACACCCTGGTGCTGGCCGTGCCCTTCGACCCGGGCATCCTGAACCCGCTGGTCGCCGCCTATGCGCTGACGGGCTGGTACACCCTGGCCACCCAGCCGGGCCTGGTGGAGCGCAAGGTGACGCCAGACGGGCTGACTTATGCGCCCAAGCTGGCCGAGTCCTGGGTCTGGGCCGACGACGGCCGGTCCATCACCTACACCCTGCGGGAGGGGCTCGAGTGGAACGACGGCACGCCGCTGACGGCCCACGACGTGGCGTTCACCTATGAGCTGATCCAGGACCCCGTGGTGGCCAGCAACTGGCACGGCGACGGCAAGAACATCGTCCGCTTCGACGTGGTCGACGACCGCACCATCACGTTTCACTTCAGGAGTGGGGGCAACCCCGTGCTGCTCCAGGGCACGACCATCCGCGGGGTGGTGCCCAAGCACGTCCTCGAGGACGCGGACCGCGCGACGCTACGGGGCCACGACTACAGCAAGGCGCCGTCGGCGTCCGGCCCCTGGCACGTGTCGTCGTGGCAGTCCAACGAGAAGATCGTGCTCGAGCCCAACGGGGCCCAGACGGTGTTCCCCAAGCCGCACCTCGACCGCATCATCACCCGAATCATCCCCGAGTACGCGACCCGACTCCTGGAGCTCCAGAACGGCACCAACGACATGGTCTCGAGCCTGGAGAAGTCCGACCTGGCCGATCTGGCCGAGAACTACCCCCACATCCGCCAGATCCGCGCCGAGGCGGAGTCGATGCAGTACATCGGCTGGAACAACAAGGACCCGCACTTCGCCGACGCCTCGGTGCGCAAGGCCATGTCCCTGGCCATCGATCGCCAGTCCCTGATCGACCGCTTCTTCAAGGTCGGCGACGAGATCTACGCCCAGCCCTGCGTGGGCACGGTCGGCCCCAACCTGGGCGCCTGGCACAACGACGAGCTGGTGCCCCTGGCCCACGACCCGGACCAGTCCCGGGCGCTCCTGGCCGCAGCGGGCTGGGCCGACGCCGACGGCGACGGCGTGCTGGACAACAACGGCGAGCCCTTCGAGGTCACCGTGATCGTGCAGAACGGCATCCTGCGCCTGAAGAACCTGGCGATCGCGATGCAGGCCCAGCTCCGCGACGTCGGGGTGGACCTCCAGATCCAGCTGCTGGAGCCCAACCGCTTCTCCCAGCTGGCCCGGGAGCACGACTTCGAGGTCATCCTGTGGAGCTTCGGCAACAACCCCAAGGTCGACCCCTACATCCAGTGGCACTCCGAGGGGCAGTACAACTGGATGGGCTACGACGACCCCGAGACCGACGCCCTGCTCGAGGGCGCCCGGACCGTCGACAGCCTAGAGGAGGCCCAGCGAATGGTGCGCGAGGCCCAGGCCCGGGTCTTCGAAGCCCACCCGGCGACCTTCCTGTTCTGGGAAGACGAGATCACGGGCATCCACGAGCGCTTCCAGGGGGTCAGCATGAACACCTTCACGGTGCTCGAGGACGTGGAGACGTGGTGGGTGCCGGCAGACCAGCAGAAGTACTGACGCCCAGGTCCGGAACGACACATGCTCACGCTGCTCCTATTCGCCTGCACCGACGACCTGAGCGACACCGCTGAACCGCTGCACGTCGCCCTGGGCGAGACGGTCCAGGTCGTGCCGGCGTCGATGCCCGCCGAGCTGGCGCCCAACGCCGCCAACAACAACCTGCACGTGGCGGAGCACGAAGGCCGGCTCTGGCTGGCCTTCCGGTCCGCCGACACCCACTTCGCTGGACCCGAGGTGGTGATGCACGTGGTCAGCACCGACGACGAGCTCAGTTGGCGACACGAAGGCACCTTCGCGCTGGGCACCGACGTGCGAGAGCCGCACCTGGTCAGCTGGGACGGCACGCTGAGCCTGTACTTCGCCGTGCTGGGCGACGACCCTCTGGACTTCGAGCCCCAGGGCATGCGGGTCTCCACCTTTGTGGAGACCGGCACCTGGACCGAGCCCGTCGACGCCTTCTTGGACCTGTTCCCCGAGGGCGACTTCCTGAGCTGGCGGATCCGCGAGGTGGACGGTGCGCTCTACGCCACCGGCTATACCGGCGGGGGCAACATCTACGACCTGGACGCGCCGCCTCTCCAGGTGCACTGGCTGCGCAGCGACGACGGCCAGACCTGGGGCCCGGCCGCGGGCGACGACACAGTCGTGCAGACCGGTGGCGGCAGCGAGACCGACTGGGCGTTGCTGGACGATGGCTCCCTGGTCGCCGTCACCCGCAATGAGGCCGGCGACGACAGCGGCTTCGGCAGCAATGTGTGCACGGCCCCGGCCGATGACCTGGGCACGTGGACCTGTGTGAACGACCCCCGAAAGTACGACTCGCCCCTGGTCTTCCGGGAGGGTGGGCGCACCTGGCTCGTGGCCCGCCGCAACGTGACCGAGGACGGCCACTACGACCTGGGCCGGGACGACATGGATCGCGGAGACCAGGCCCTCTACTACCAGGTGGAGTACTGGCAGCACCCCAAGCGCTGCGCGATCTGGCAGGTGCAGGCAGAGACCTGGTCGGTGGACTGGGTCGCCGACCTGCCCAGCGTGGGCGACACCTGCTTCCCCAGCCGAACGACCTTTGGAGGCCGAGACGGCATCTACAACTACAGCAACGATCCCGAGGGCACGGACTGGCTCTGGGTCGAGGGCCAGCACGAGCCCACGGGCATCTACCGGACCGAGGTGGCGTGGCCCTGACCGATGTCCGCGCGATGACATCGGGGCCTCGGGCCCTTTCGATCCCAACCCGGATGGGCGTACGGTGGCGACTGGGAGGGGGTGGAGCCGTCCTCACAATGTCGCCGACACCCACAAGCGAACGACCCCAAGCACGGACGGTGCTGGTGGTCGAAGACAGTCCGATCATCCTGCGCCTGGCCACCCGGATCCTCCAGGCCGCCGGCTGGCACGTGATGGGCGCAGAAGACGGCGCCAAGGCTCTGGCCATCCTCAAGGCTCGGCACGGGGACCTGGCTCTGGTCGTGCTGGATCTCCAGCTGCCCAAGGTCGACGGCGAGCAGCTCCTGGTCGAGACGCGCAAGCTGGTCCCGGACCTGCCCGTGTTGGTCACGACCGGCTGGGCCGACGGCGCCACCGTGGCCCGACTGGCCGCGACCGGGCCGTGCAGCTTCCTGGCCAAGCCCTACCGGGCGCCAGAGCTGGTCGAGGCCGTCAGGCTGGCCGGGGCGGGCTGACGCACCGGGTGGTCACGCCCGATGTCCCGGGAGTTCGGGGTCACTTGCTTGCCAGCGTCGCGCCAGGCGACTCGCTGCCGCACCTACGCCGCCGATGGGCTGCCATCCCGCCCGAAAGTGCGCGTCAGCGACACCTACGCCGCCGATGGGCTGCCATCCCGCCCGAAAGTGCGCGTCAGCG
>Ga0209992_10000856_pt1 | contig 37002 bp, 43 predicted proteins | sample 2SBtaG_2_FD_182564 | JGI IMG/M metagenome (GOLD analysis project Ga0209992, IMG submission 182564) | Deep subsurface microbial communities from Kolumbo volcano to uncover new lineages of life (NeLLi) - 2SBTROV12_ACTIVE470 metaG (SPAdes)... | ecosystem: Environmental > Aquatic > Marine >...
CCGACACGTCAGGCTGACCGGTCCGCACCCCCTTCTGCCAGCTCACAGGGTCACTCCACTCACCCCACAAGCTGGCAGGACGGGTTCAGGTCCTGAGGGGTACCCGCTCCAGGTCGTCGGCGGGCTCGAAACCGAGGATCTGACCGAGGAACGACAGCTCGGCCTCGAGCGCGGCGGCGATGTTCTCGGCCTTTCGGAACCCGTGGCTCTCGCCTACGAACAGGACGTACGCGTGTGGGACGCCACCCGCCGCGAGCGATGCCACCAACTGTTCGGCCTGGCTCGGGGGCACCACCGGGTCCTCGTCGCCTTGGAGAACGATCATCGGCGTGCGGAGTCGGTCGGTGTGGTTGATGGGGCTCCGCTCGGTGTACGTCTTGCGAGCCACCGGCCACGGGCCGACGAGCGAGTCGAGGTAGCGCGACTCGAACTTGTGGGTGTCCTGAGCGAGAGATGCGAGATCGGCGACGCCGTAACGGCTGATTCCGGCGGCGAAGACGTCGGTGAACACCAAGGCTGACAGGGTGGTGAAACCGCCGGCCGAGCCTCCCTTGATCGCCAGCCGGTCGCGGTCGACGCTCCCGTCGTCGGCGAGGAATTCTGCGGCGGCGACGCAATCGGCCATGTCGCGGGGACCCCATTCGCCCACGAGTCGGTTGCGGTAGTCAGTGCCAAATCCGGTGCTTCCGCCGTAGTTGACATCGACGACCGCGATGCCCCGCGTCGTCCAGTACTGGATGCCGAGGTCGAGCGAGGACCGGGCGCACCCCGTGGGCCCGCCGTGTCCGAGCACGATGAGCGGTGGCGATTCGCCGGCGGGGAGCTGATGGGCGGCCGAGACGGGCGGGAAGAAGAAGGCGTGGGTGGCGCGGCCCTGATCGTCCTCGAAGGTGATCGATTCGGGAGCCGAGATCGCTGTGGGATCGACGGGTAGCTGGTCCTCTGCGCTGAGGCGTTCGTTGCGCCCCTGCCGGTCGATGATGACGATCGCTGCGGGTTCGGTCCAGCTCGCGGCCAGAGCCACGACCCGGCCGTCGGGGAGCGCCTCGATCCGCCCGAACTCTGTGAACCCGCTGGCCACCTCATCGACCGTGCCGTCGCTGAGGATCCCGATGTGGCCGACACCGTGGTCGACCCAGGTGCACCAGAGCGTCCCATCGGCAGCCCAGTCGTAGGTTCGGTTGCCGAAGGCCCAGCTCGGGACACCGAACTCGGCGTTCCTCTCGACGAGCGGAACCGTCGCTCCGGTCGCCTGGTCCACCCGGTGGAGGTTCCAGAAACCCGTGGTATCGGAGACCACGTACAGCTCGTCGTCTGGGCCGAAGCGTGGCTGCTGGAGCGCTGGGCCGTCGACGACGCGCCGGGGCTCCGACCAGTCGCCGCCGACGCGTTCGACCATCCACACACAGGTGTGGTCCCAGGGCATCGATGGGTGGTCCCAGGCCAGGTACGCGATCCGCGTGCCGTCGGTCGAGGCCGTCGGCGCTGCGACGAAGTCGTGGCCCGAAGCGATGTTGGTTACCCGACCCGCCGGGTCCACATGCACGAGGGCGTTGTGAACGTCGCCGGCTTCGTGACGTTCCTGCACCCAGATGATGCTGCCGTCGGGGAGAGGCTCGGGATCGGCGTAGCGAACGCTTCTGGGCTGGGGCGCATCGGCGGTGAGCGGAATCACGTCCCGCGAAGGCTCCCCGGAACCCGCGCCACTGGGGATCTGCACGAGACGCTGATCTTCAAACCTGGCGCCGAGGATGTGGTCACCGACCGGGATCCAACCAGCGCCGCCGTACTCGTGGACCAGCGTCCGCAGGTTGAGATCGGCGGGCCCCACGTCTCGCCGCTCGCCGCCGGAGAGGTCGCGTGCCACGACAACCGAGCGTCCGCCCTCGGCGGGACGTCCTTCGATCCAGTAGACGGCGCCGTCGTGGTAGCGCGGCTCTGACCGGCGCGTGGCCCCGGCTGCGAGGAGGTCGGCGGTGAGCGGGGACGCCCACGCTCCGGCGGGAGTGGGCTCCGGGTGTGGCGATTCTTGAGGATCCTGAGATGACAGCATTTCCTGATAGCGCCTTTGACTCCGCGTTGTACGTGTGGCTAGCTTTTCGTGATCTCGAGTGAGCAATTGTTCACTCTGTGAGAGTTTCAGTACTGGAATTCTCAGCTGGTTGGCTCTGGCCCCGGTCAGGCGCCGCTAACATACGAAGTGACCGCTCAGTAGTTCGAGAGAAATCGAACCACGAGCCCCAGTGTGCGCTCCGGATTTCCCACCGGTCCGAGGGCGCCCGTGGACCGAGGGAGGACCCACCGACTCCCTCGGTCCACACCTCCTTTTGGGCTCGGATCAGCCGTCGGACCCTGTGTTATCGGACCCTGTGTTATCGGACCCTGTGTTATCGGACCCAGTGCCGTCGGGGTCCAGATCGGCCACGATGCGCTCGACTTCGGCTCGGGTGGCGGTGAGGCGATCCCGACAGATCGAGATGAGCTCCGCTGCTCGACGAACGTCGCTGCTGAGACGATCGATGTCCACATCGTCTCCGTCGAGCGATTCGAGGATCCCCTCGAGCTCGGCGAGTGCAGCCGCATAGCCGGCGGGCTCGTCGCGGTCGGCTGTGTTGGTCACTGGTCCTCCGGTGAGGTGGGTGGGTCGTTGGCGCGAGCCGTCGAAACGGTGCTCTCGATCGAGGCGTCGGCCGTCTGGGTCACGAGGCCGGTGCCGACGGCTGGCACCGAACGCACCAGTGCGCCCGCTTCGTCGCGGGTGACCGAAAAGCCTCTGGCGAGGATTCGGTCCGGGTGGAGCGCGCTGGCGAGTTGGGCCGCGGCGGCCAGACGCCGATCTGCCTGGTCGAGCGACCGGGCGGACGCTGTCTCGAGTCGGGCAGAGGCCGTGTCGAGGTGGCGGCTCGCTCGTTCGACATCGGTGCGGGTCCGGACCAGCGTTGAGCGGGCTGTCCCCAGGCGAAGGGTCGCTGCCTGAACCGCGCGTCGCGCGCCAGCGTCGGTACGACGGGCGGCGGTGTCGAGCTGCGAGGCATGAAGCCGCAGCGTCGAGTTGGTGGCGCGGGCGAGTTGGCGCGCATCGCGTTCGAGTCGCTCCTCGGCGCGTGCCATCCGGTGACCGGCGTGTGTGGCGATCGAGGTGGACAACTGGGCGAGCCGGTCGTCGAAGATCCGCACCCGATCGATGAGCGCCGCGGCACACGCCGTAGGTGTCTTCAGCGAGCTGTGGCACACCTCGTCCACCACGGACCGGTCGATCTCGTGGCCGATGCCGACGAACACGGGGACCGGGCTCGCAGCGACGGCGCGTGCCACGGCTTCGCGGTCGAACGCGACGAGATCGGTGCGGGCGCCACCACCTCGAACGACGGCGATCACGTCGAGTGACCGGCGGTGCAGGGTTGTGATCGCGGCGACGAGGCTGGCTTCGGCGTCGGTCCCCTGTACGCGGGCGTCGGCCAAAACGATCTCGAACGGATACGGGCTGGAGTGGAGCTCGTCGACGAAGTCGTTGTACGCAGCCGAGTCGTCTGAGGTGACCAGCCCCACGCGGAGGGGGACGAGGGCGAGGGCTCGTCGACCGTTGGCCTCCACCAGCCCCTCGGCGGCCAGAAGCCGTAGCACCTCGTCCTTGTCGGCCGCGAGTTGCCCGAGGGTGTACCGCGGGTCGATCGCGTTCATCATGAACTGCACGCGACCCTGCGGCGGGTAGTAGTCCACGCGGCCCCTGATCCGCACTTCGATCCCGTCCTCGAGAGCGAGGTTGCCGACCTTGCGGAGCACCGCCTCAATACCGCGGAGCTGACCTCTGAACGCCACGACCGAGATGCGGGTGTCTGCGCCGCGCCCGCTCGCCCCTGGTTCGATCAGGTCGAAGTAGAGGTGCCCCGCCGGTGAGCGTCGCAGCCCGCTGATCTCACCGCGGATCCACAGTTCGTCGGGAAAGATGGCCCTGAGCGCATCGCCGACTGCCGAACACAGTTCGTCGACCGTCCAAGTGTGAACGGCCACCCGTCACTCCCCGGCCAACGTCTGGTGGAAGTCGGCGTAGAGACCGCCCGCGGCCACCAGGTTGTCGTGATCGCCCCGTTCGACGACCCGGCCTTCGTCGAGCACGATGATCTGGTCCGCATTGCGCACGGTGCTGAGGCGATGGGCGATCACGAGCGAGGTGCGCCCGGCAAGCGCTTCGTCGAGGGCGCGCTGCACGAGGACCTCGTTCTCGGCGTCGAGGTGGCTGGTGGCCTCGTCGAGGATGACGATTGCCGGGTTCTTGAGGAGGACCCGCGCGATGGCCAGCCGCTGCTTCTCGCCGCCCGAGAGACGGTAGCCACGCTCACCGACCACGGTGTGGTAGCCGTCTGGCAGGCGGGCGATCACCTCGTGGATCTGGGCCGCCCGGCATGCCCGTTCGAGGTCGTCCACATCGGCGGAGGGATCGCTGTAGCGGAGGTTGGCTGCGACGCTGTCGTGGAAGAGGTGCGGGTCCTGGGTGACCACCCCAATGTGTCGACGCAGGCTTTCCTGAGTCACCTCACGGGCGTCGTGCCCGTCGATCAGCACCGCTCCGCCCGACACGTCGTAGAGGCGGGGGAGCAAGGCGGCGATGGTGCTCTTGCCCGAACCAGAGGGTCCGACCAGGGCGGTCATCGTGCCGGCGGGCAGGTCGAGCTCCACCTGGTGGAGAACCTCGGGGCCCAGTTCGTCGCCCTGGCCGCGGCCCCCGAGGGCGAGCGACGGTGCGTCGGCGGTGGGGTAGGCGAAGTCGACGTTGTGGAACTGCACCCGGCCGGCGACCGACGTGAGCTCCTCGGCGTCTGGGCGGTCGTCGATCGAGTGCGGCGTGTCGAGTACCTCGAAGACCCGTTCGAAGCTGACGAGCGCGCTCATCACGTCGACGCGGGCACTCGTGAGCGCGGTGAGGGGCTGATAGATCAGCGGAACCAGCGCCGCGAACGTCACCAGTTCACCGGTCGTCAGGTCTCCGTCGATCGCGAACTGGCCACCGACGAGGTACACGAGAGCGGTCCCGACCGCTGCGACGAGCCCGAGCGCCAGGATGAAGATCCGGCCATACATCGCGTTGCGGATGCCGAGATCCCGAACGGCGGTGGCCTGGGTCTCGAACCGCTGCGCCTCGGTCGGGTGATCGCCGAACAGCTTCACCAGCTGGGCCCCCGAGACCGAGAATCGCTCGGTCATCGTCGAGTTCATCTCGGCGTTGCGTTCCATCTGTTCGCGGGTGATGTTGGAGACCACACGACCGACACGCTTGGCCGGCCACACGAACAGCGGCATCAGCAGCAACGCCAGGAGCGTGAGTCGCCACTCGAGGAAGAACATGAACACGAGCGTGCTGGTGGCGGTGATGAAGTTCGTGACGACCGTGCCCAACGTTCCCGTGACGGCCCGCTGCGCACCGATGACGTCGTTGTTGAGCCGCGACACGAGCAGGCCCGTCTGGGTGTGGGTGAAGAACGCGAGCGGCATCCGCTGGACGTGGTCGTAGAGCGTGGCCCGCAGGTCGTTGATCAGGCCTTCGCCCACCCGGGCCGAGAGCCAGCGCTCGATCAGCGCCAAGATGGCGGCGCCGAACGCGGCCACGACCGTGAAGATCGCCAGCCACATCACGGCGCTTCGCTCGCCGCTCTGTCCGTCGTCGAGGATCGCGTTGATCTCGTCGATGATCTGCCCGAAGAGGTAGGGCGGCGCGAGCTGCAGGAGCGCCCCACCGATGATGGCGATGACGAACAGCGCGATCATCCACTTGTAGAGCCCTGCGAACTGCCACACCCGCCGCAGCGACGACCTGCTGACGGCGTTTCCCCGCGGGGCGTTGGGGTCGCGGAGCAGCGCGTGGGGGTGCATGGGACGCATTGCGACAACGCTAGGGGTTGGGTGTGACGATCGGGCGTGAACCGACTGCTGTGCGCCCGTTCCCGTTCGCTAAGGTCGTCGACGGAAGGTTGCCAGAGCGGACGAATGGGGCGGCCTCGAAAGCCGTTGTGGCCTCCGGGTCACCGTGGGTTCGAATCCCACACCTTCCGCCATACGTTCTTGTTTCGAACACATGCCAGGAAAGACCCGAGCGAGTCTGCTCGGGTCTTCTCATCTTGCAGCTCGGGGCAATGGAGTTTTCGGGTTGGACGAGGCTGGTATGTGTGGCCCTGCGGGTGCTGTCGAAGATGGCGCCTGAGGTTCCGAGGGGGTGCGCTGGATGATCTGGTCAGTGGGGGTCAGCGAGGCAGTCGATCCGTAGCATGGCGCGGCAACGGAGACTGCGACATCGTTTCGGCGACAGCGCCAACGTGGTGCGTGGCTTCATAGCGATCGCCTCTACTGCTTGGGTGGCGTGCGCCGGCTCGCTTGTCCGGGGCTCGGGCAGTGGCCCCGAGACTGTCTGTCTTGGGCTCGGCACTGCGTTGCTCGGCTTGTGCCTGTGGTTCCGCGGTCGCAACTACGTCAGCATCGACCCATCGTCCGGCGTCGTCACCGTGGCGACAACGTCAGGGATCCACCAGCTCGCTACCGCCGATCTGGAGGTCTTCGTTCCTCGGAGGCCGTCGCTCGTCCCGCGGCTGCTCACCTGGCAGACCACTGGTGGCCGGGCGGTCAGATGTTGGTTGCTATCCCAGGGGAAGGTCATTCGGCCACCCCCACTCGGAAGACTCACTCGTGAGCTGGACGCAGCTGGAATCGAGTGGACGTACGTCGAATGAGCGAGCCGCCGGCGGTCCCCACGCCGTGAGTTGGGTCAGTTCTCCGGCGCTGTGAGAAATCCCGGAGTTTCTTGCCCAGCGGGTTGGTGAGCGAACGTGTGTTCGATAGGTTGACGGTATGGATGGCGGGGCGATTCTCGGGGACAGCCAGCATCTCGACTCGTTGAACACCGACGCAGAAGCGTTGACCTACAAGGTCGAGAAGGCTCGGGTCTTGCAGCTGTTGACGTTGCGGTCGGTTGCTGAGGGCTCGAGCTGGGGTCGTGATGGTGCCGCGGCGATGACACCGTGGTTGCAGCAACGCTGCGGGCTGGTTCACGCTGATGCGTTGGCGTTGACGAAGCTGGTGAACCTGCTGCGTCGGCTGCCTGGTTTGGCCGAAGCACTCGAGTTGGGGATCACCACCATCGCCCACCTCGAAGCACTCTCGGTTGTGGCGACCGATCGACGTTCCGAGGCCGTGGAGTTCTACGGGCGGCAGCTGGTCGCCGACGCCACTGGTCTGTCTGCTGTGGAGTACGAGAAGCTGTGTGCCCGGTTCGCAGAGTTGGCTGACGAGCATCTTGCTGAACCGGCAGGATCCGACGGGTACGGGTTGACGCTTCGCCCGACCCTGTTTGGTGAAGCCGACATCACCGGTCATCTCACCGCAGACCAGTACGCGACCGTCGGGGAAGCGTTGAACACGATGAATGGCCCCGACCCGGCTGCTGCGCCTGTGAAGAGGACGGTGAAGCAGCGCAACGCTGACGCGTTGACCGACATCTGCCACCAGCACCTCAACGGCAGCTCGAAAGACGAGACCCCAGAGGGCAAGGCGACTGTTCGGCGGGCCAAGCCGACTGCGTTGATCTCGATTGATATCGACACTGCGTTGGACACCCACCTCGATCTCGCTCGGATGCATGGGTTCGCGGATACCGGTGATCAGGTCGATATGACCAAGATTCGGGCCGAGCTGTTGGCCGGTGGCCCACTCCCCAAATTCGTTACGGACTTGCTCACCTGTGACGCCAGTTTGCGCCGCCTGGTCGTGGACACAGCAGGTGTTCCGTTGAACATCGGACGCTCCACACCCACTGTCACCGAAGCTCAACGCATCGCGTTGCATGTGCGCGACAAGGGGTGCGTGTTTCCGCACTGCACCCGCCCCGCCCGCTGGTGCGACGCCCACCACGTACAGCCCAGGTCACGGGGCGGGCCGACAGATCTGCACAACCTGGTGTTGCTGTGTCGTCATCATCACAGGTTGATTCATGGACCCGACTGGGACCTGAGCTTCGACCCTGCGACAAGCACCGTGACCGCCACCCGAACAGACGGACTCGCCTACAGCCGGCAACTGGGCCATCACGCCCACGACCCACCCCAACGCCAATAACACCACCCCCCGTCGCTGCAGCGAAACATCCTCCCCGGAATCCGAAACGGATTCCGGGCCGAGGCGCGTCGCGGCTCAGGGCACGTCCGCCGCTTGGTTGCCGCGACCCTCAACCCGGGGGCTCGACCGCTTCCAGGGCGGACAGCAGCACGGCAGTGAAGCGGCGGGTGACCTCTGGGTCCCCGTCGAGATGGGTCACTGCGTCGGGCCCCACGAGATGCCGGATCGTCAGGTCGGGAATCGCCGCCAGGGGCATCGCCGCCCGTGCAGCGGGGGAGACCGCTGGCCGGTAGGTCACCTGCGCGGGTGCGTCTGCGCCGAAGTGGACGTCGAGAAGCTCGTGGCCACCGGGCCCGTCGAGCCGCAGTTCGAGGTGATGTCGATCAGTGTCGGTGGCCAGGCTCAAGATCGCCTGCAGACCCAATGGCTGCGCTGCGGGCGGTCTCGATCGGGTGCGTCTCAGAGCCGGGTACCGGTCCCAGAGTCGCACCCCACATCCCCAGCATCTCGAGGGCTGGACGAACCTGTCCGCTCAGCTCCGTCGCGGCGTACAGCGGTGCGGATTCGGATCCGACCCGCCGCACGAGACCGTGCTGCTCGAGTCGACGGAGTCGATCGGTGAGCAGGTTGGTGGCGGCTCCGGGCAGCGCGCGGTCGAGCTCCCCGAACTTCGCAGGTCCGCCATAGAGCTCACGAAGGATGAGCATCGTCCAACGGTCGCCGATCCGATCCAAGGCGAACGCCAGCGGGCACTCCTGCCGGTAGGTCTTGGGAGGACCGCCATCAGCAACGGTTGTGTGGAACGACGAGCACGAGTCGATGATCGAGTGGGCCGACAACGACTACGTGGAGATCCGTTGGTACGACAAGTACCCAAAGGCCTACTTCGGAACCCGGGCGTCCGCCGTGGAGTGGCTCGCCGGGCACCAGTAGCTCGCCCGCAAGCGTGCGAGTTCGAACGCTGGTCCCGCAATGGGTCTCCACGGGCGTACCCTGGGCACATGGGATCTCGTGACGTACGGGTCGACGGACCCACGGTGGTCGAGCAAGAGTCGCCGACGGGCGCCGCTGTTCCCAAGCAGCACGCATGGTTCATCGGGACCTACTCGATCTTCATCGCGACGTTGTTGTTCGCCGCGGCAGGCGTGGGACTGGTCTTCCAGCTCACTGGCAACTCGACGAAGTCGCGCGTCGAGTTTCGGTATGACAGCCACGGCCAGCGCAGCTACGAGAGTTGCCAGAACGCAGTCGCCTCTGCGCTCGACCTGAGCTCGGTCGCCGACTTCCCGGCCTGGAACTCCGATGAGGTGATCGGCGAGCGCCTTCGAGTGCGCGGCGAGGCCGTGACCGTTCGCATCCACTCCCACACCGACATCGACGACTTCGGTGAGCTCGATCGCATTCCGTGGAGCTGCGTCGTCCGGGACGTCCCCCAACAGAGCGAAGTGACGTACCTCGAGATCGACGGAACCCAAATCCGCGATCTCCCCACCAGCTGATCAACCGTTCCTGAGGCCCTCGCATGCCGCCTCGATGCGGCCGACGAGCTCGACCAACGTGTCGATCTCGGAATCGCTGAGCGTCTCGTGGATCACCTTGGTGAGGACCGCCTCGAGGCGCGGTGCGAAATCTGCGACGACGGCCTCCCCCGCCGTTGTGAGTGTGACCACTTTGGCCCGCCGGTCGTCAGGGTCGGGGCGCCGCTCCACCAGCCCCGCGGTCACCGCCTTGTCGATGCTGCGTGAAATGTGGCTCGGCGACAGCCTGAGCTGGCGGCACAGCTCCACCGCGCGAAGGCGGCGTCCCGGCGCCAGATCGAGCCGGACCAGCAGATCGAGCACCGTCGCGTCATAGGGGCTGTGGCGGCTGGCACCGTCCTCGATGGCGGCGCTCAGCGCGAGGTGGGTCGAGAGCAGGGCTCCGCTGGGGCGAAGTATCGCCGGATCGAATGATCGCGCCAAGTCCACGTCGGGGACGCTAGCTGCGCACGTTTCTCTTGACAATGATTGTTTACGCAACTATTAATCGTTGTGTGAACAACAAAATCGCACTCCCGGCTTCGCCTCGGTTGTCCACAGGCGACAGCCGCTCCGATGAGGCTTTCCCCAACCTTTCCCCAGGTCACCCACAACGGTGGAACATCCTGTGGATACTTTGTGGATCGCTGGTTCTCGTCGTCGTTAGCGTCAGCTCCCTGAATGTCGCGATTCCGGCGGTTCAGCGCGGCCTCGGCGCCACGGCGACCGAGCTGCAATGGATCATCGACAGCTACGCGGTGGTGTTTGCAGGTGCGCTTCTTCCTGCCGGAGCCCTCGGCGACCGGTTCGGTCGGCGTGGCGCCCTCATGTGGGGACTCGCGGTGTTCGGGATCGCTGCGGCTGCGGGCATGCTCGCCGACACTCCGACGCAGCTCATCGCATCGAGGAGCGCGATGGGACTCGGTGCAGCGCTGATCATGCCGGCCACGCTGTCGATTGTCGCGACGGTGTTCGGTCCCGAGGAGCGGGGCAAGGCGATCGCCATCTGGGCGGGATTCGCGGGGGCTGGCGGTGTCGTCGGCTTGTTGTCGAGCGGCGTGCTGCTCGAGCGGTTCTGGTGGGGATCGGTGTTCGCGGTGAACATCCCCATCGTCGTCCTTCTCTCCGCAGCGGTCCTGTGGCTCGTTCCCACGTCGAAGGACCCCGACGCCACCCCCTTCGATCCAGCGGGCGCGGTCCTGTCGATGCTGGGGCTCGGCGGCCTGGTGTTCGGAGTGATCGAAGGCGCCGAGAAGGGGTGGACGAGCCCGGAGTCGTTCGGCGGCTTCGGCCTGGGTCTGCTCGCGCTCACCGCCTTCGTCGTGTGGGAGCTCCGATCAGATCACCCCTTGCTGGATCCGAGGTTCTTCGCCAACCGCGACTTCTCGGTCGGGTGCTTCACGATCACTGTGGCCTTCTTCGGGATCTTCGGGATGTTCTTCGTGACGACGCAGTTCCTGCAGTTCGTCCAGGGATACGACCCCCTGGCCACCGGATTGCGGATTCTGCCGTACGCGCTCGTGCTCCTCGTGGTCGCACCGCTGGCCGCTCGAGCCGCCGACCGCCACGGGGCCCGCATCGTCATCGCATCAGGTGCGTTCGTCGGAGCAGCAGGCTTTGCGTGGCTCGCTCTGCTCGAGGTCGGCTCGTCGAGTTGGACCCTCGCCGGCGGTCTCGCGACCGTTGCGATCGGGACCGGCCTTCTCATGCCGCCGGCCACCACAGCGCTGGTGGCGTCCCTCCCCCCGGCGAAGGCGGGCGTGGGCTCCGCTATGAACGACACGACCCGCGAGGTCGGAGGCGCGCTCGGCATCGCCGTCGTCGGCGCGCTCCTCAAGGTGGGCTACTCGGACTCGCTCGGCACCGCGACCGACGCACTCGACGCGGAGGCCCGTCACATCGCCGACGACTCGATCGGTGGTCTGCTCGCGGTCGCCGCGCAACTTCCACCAGCGCAGGCCGAGCCCCTCGTCGCGGCCGGACGCGTCGCATTCGTCGACGGGCAGGCCCTCGGACTCGGGGTCGCCGCCGCTCTTCTCTTCACCACCGCCGTAGTGGTGCTCGCAGCCCTTCCAGGAGGACACCGATGACCCCATCCACATCCCGACCCCGCTCCATCCGCCAGATCGTGGAGGTGGAACCGAAGGGCCCCTCGGGCTTGCTGCACCCGTTTCCCAGCGAGGACCTCCGGCATCTCGATCCCTTCGTCTTTCTGGACACGGCTGCCCCCTTCGAGCTCGGGGCGGGTGACATCTACGTCGGTCCGCACTCCCACCGGGGTGTGCAGCCCGTCAGCCTGCTGTTTCGAGGTCGCATCGAACATCGCGACTCGCTGGGCAACGAACGGGTTGTCGAGTCGGGTGGGATGCAGTGGCTCGTCGCAGGCTCTGGCGCGCTCCACGAGGAGGTGCTCCACGGAGACGCCGACGGCACCTTCCACATGGCTCAGCTGTGGATCAACGTGCCCTCTCACCGGAAGATGGACGATCCCGAGCACCACGCTCTGTCGGCCGACGCGATTCCCGTCGTGGAGCTCGCCCCCGGCGCCGCCCTCCGCCTCTACGCCGGCCGTGTGGCAGACCACCAGGGTCCGGCTCCGATGCCTACCCCCGTGACGGTGGGGCACCTCGCACTTGGCGCCGGTGCCGAGGCGACGATGGACGTGCCGGCGGGATGGACCGCTGGTGTGACGGTGGTCGCCGGTTCGTTGAACGGGCCAAACGGTCGACCCCTCGCCCCAGGCGCGACGGCTGTGTTCGAGGAAGCCGGCGATGCGATCCACCTCGCGTCTGACGCCGGCTGCGAAGCGCTCGTGATGCTCGGCGAGCCGATTGGGGAGCCCGTGGCATTCGGCGGAGGGTTCGTCATGAACACACGGGACGAGATCCAGAGCGCGTTCGACGACGAAGCGGCCGGGCTCATGGGCGCTCTGGCACCCAGCCGCTAGACCGCGCCGGGCCAGCAGGGCCCTTCGACCCTGTGCGGGTGCGCGGCAGCCGGTGACACTGCAGCGATGCACGCGAAAGCTCAGTCTCCGAGCTCGTCTCTGTCCGCGCCCAACTCAGAACCTGCGCTTCACCGCGTCGTCTCCGGGCGCATGCTGCTCCTTCTCGTCGTGGGCGACATCTTGGGAGCGGGGATCTACATCCTCGTCGGCGATGTCGCAGGCGAGGTGGGGCCCTCGGCATGGATGGCGTTCATGCTCACGTTCAGCATCGCTGCCCTGTCGGCCGCCTCGTACAGCGCTCTCGTCACCCGCTTTCCAGGTCCTGCAGGCTCGGCGCTCTACGTCGAGAAGGCGTTCTCGCGGCAGACCTTGACCTTCGTGGTGGGAATGGCCGTGATGCTCAGTTCGCTCAGCACTGCGGCGACCACCACTCGTGCGTTCGCCGGCCAGTACCTCGAGGAGTTCGTCAGCCTGCCGGTTGTCGCCGTGGCGCTCGGTGTGGTGGTCGCCCTCACCCTGCTCAAGATCCCCGGGATCGAGGCGTCCGCCCGTGTCAACGTCGGCATGACCCTGATCGAGGTCGGCGGCCTCATCGTCGTGATCGTGATCGGGCTCGCCGCATTGCTCGACGGCGCCGGGGAGCCGTCGAAGGTCGCGAGTTTCGAAGGGCTCGGTATGAATGGTCTCCTGACCGCGACCAGCCTCGCCTTCTTCGCCTTCCTCGGGTTCGAAGACGCTGTGCATCTCAGCGCCGAGGTGAAGGACGGGCGGAGGGTCTTTCCCCGGGTCCTGTTCGGCGCGGTGGCCATTGCGTCGGCCCTCTACCTGGCCGTGGTCCTCGTCGCCGTCAGCAACACGTCGCTCTTCGCGCTGGTGGCATCGTCACGCCTTCTCTACGGCATGGCCGAAGATGGCGCTCTTCCGAGGGGATTCGCCCGGGTGCACGCGCGGTACCGGACACCGGTCGTCGCATGCATCACCCTCGCCGTCGGGGCCGCCCTCCTCGCCACTACAGGCGCGGTGGACGAGCTTGCAGGCGCTGCGGTCACGCTGCTCCTCGCCGTGCGGACACCAGCTGATCACCGCGGAGGCCAATGAGCATGTGCGGCTCGCGCTGCTGATCGGCCTGGTCGCGGTCCTCTGGGCGGTCAATCGGCGTCGCCGGACAGCCCGGCCTGTCAACGACTGAGCGGCACCCGCCACTGCAGGACGGTTCCACCGTCGAGGCCCGTGGTCAGGTGGAACTCCCCGCCGAGGTCGGCCGCGCGCTGGGCCAGGTTGCGGAGCCCGAAGCCGGTGGAGGTCGATGCGGACGCGGGCGTGTGCCCAACGCCGTCGTCCCTGACCTCCAGCTGCAATGTTCCGCCCACCACGGTGAGAACGACCCGCGTCGTCGTCGCCGACGCGTGCTTGGCGACGTTGGAGAGTGATTCGCGAAGTGCCGGGAGCAGATGCTCGATGACGTCCTCCGTCACGTTGTCGAGCTCACCGGACAGGGTGAGCGACGCCGGACTGTCGAGGAGCTCGTCGAACGATCGAACGACCGTCTCGACCCTCTCCTGCAGCTCGCTCTTCTGGCTGCTCCTGAGGCCAAAGATGGTCTCGCGGACCCGCTTGATCGTGGAGTCGATGCTGTCGACAGCGTCGCTGACCCGCGCCTCGGCAGCCGCGTCGGCGACGAGCGGAAGAGTCGCTTGCAACAACATTCCTGTGGCGAAGAGCTCTTGGATCACCGTGTCGTGAAGGTCTCGCGCCAGACGCTCGCGATCTGCGAGGAGCGCGCTCTGCCGCTGAGCGGTCGCGAGCTGGGCGGAGGCCGCGTTTCGTTCGGTGACGTCGCGCACCGTGGCGATCACGATCGGCTCGCCGGAGTCGAGGCGGGTAGGGCTCAACGAGACCTCGACCGGGACCAGCGTGCCGTCGCGCCGCCGGCCGCTCAGCTGTTGAGCGACACCCATCTCCCGGATGCGCGGCGCGCTGGCAAAGTCCTGCCGATGCGTCACGTGGATCTCGTGTGCCTCCGGGGGGATGAGGATCTCCACCGCCTCGCCCTCGACCTCGCTCGGGCGGTAGCCGAAGATCGTTTCGATCGCCGCGTTGGCCATACGGATCTGGCCATCTCCGTCGACCACGACGAGGCCATCGGGAATCGCGTCCAGTAGGTCGCGGAGCAACGGGGCTGAGGGGTCCAGCGACATCGTCTCGAAGGCTAGCGAGGCCGGCATCGAGGACCTTCGGCCCTGGGCGAACGACGACGCGTTGCGCACCGTCGAGGCATCGCTCCCCTCAGGAGGCCCTGGATGACCAGCAACACCGCGATCGTCGGCGTCGACTTCTCCACCCATGGCGAAGCGGCCCTCGACTGGGGGATCCAACACGCGGAGCAGTTCGGTTGGCAGCTCGAGGTGGTGCACGCGTGGTCGTATCCCTGGTGGGCCGCGACGCCGTTCGGCACCGCGGAGGCAGAGGCGAAGGACGAGGTCGTGTCGAGCGCCCGCCGCCATCTGGCGGCCTGGCTGCAGCGACACCTCCCCGAAGGGGTCGCCGCGCCTCGTCAATCGGTTGTCGAAGGCGATGCTTCCGTCGTGCTCAGCGAGGAGGCAGCCGATGCGGCCGCGATCGTCATCGGATCGGGAGGTCGCCGCGCCGCGACCGCATGGTTGACCGGCGCGGTCGGACGGCGACTGGCCGCTGCGTCACCGGTTCCCGTCGTGATCGTGCCCGACGATCGTGAGGCTGATCCCGCTCGACCGATCGCGGTGGGTGTCGACGGATCGTCGAACTCCATCAACGCCCTCCGATGGGCGGTCGAGCACGCGCAGGCCGGTCAGCCCGTCCGCGCGGTGACGACCTGGACGAGCAGCGCCGCCCACCTTGTGGGCGTCGTCGTGTCCGACCTCGAACTGATGGAGACCTCGGCCCGGCAACAGCTCGGGTCCGCCCTCGAGAAGGCCGCGGCGGACGGCCTCGACGTCAGCGCCGTCGAGTCGGTCGTTGCGTACGGCGACCCGCGCACGGTGCTCCGCGAGATGGAGGATGACGCGGCCATGGTGGTCGTGGGTTCGCGTGGGTCGTCTGGCGTTGCAGGGGTGCTCGTCGGGTCGGTGACGTCGTCGCTGGTCCATCGGCCCGGTTGCCCCCTGGTCGTGGTTCCCGCCTGACCGACGGCGCGGCTACTGGTACCTGCGACGCTCGCGCTCCTCCAGGCGGGCGGCAAAAGCGGCTGCCTCGGTGCGACGACTCATTCCGAGCTTGGCCAGCATGTTGGAGACGTAGTTCTTCACCGTCTTTTCGGCCAGGAACATCGACTCCGCGATCTGGCGATTGCTCCTGCCCTCGCCGATGAGGTCGAAGATGCGGCGCTCCTGGTCGGTGAGGGTGTCGATACGACCGGAATCGCTGTCCTTCAGCCGCTGCATCCCCAGCCGCACGGTCGCCGAGTCGAGGAGCTGCGCGCCGGCGCCGACCTTTCGAATCGATTCGAGCAGATCATTGCCACGAACCTGTTTGAGCACGTAGCCGGCAGCCCCAGCGAGCGATGCGTCGACGAGCGCCCGATCATCTGCGAAAGAGGTGAGGATGAGGCATGCGACGTCTGGACACTCCGACCGGATGTCGCGACACACCTCGATGCCTGTGCCATCCTGAAGCCGGATGTCGAGGACAGCGACATCGGGCGTCGTTCGCTTCACCACGTCGAGCGCCTCCGTCGCACCGCTCGCCTCGCCGACAACCGTCAGATCCGGTTCGGCATCGATGAGCTGAGCGACTCCGCGCCTGACGATCTCGTGATCGTCCAGCAAGAAGACCCGTGTGTCAGTGCTCTCGGCCATCGCTCCAGTGTGTCGCGCGACTCGGGATGACTTTGGGCCCTACCGCGCGTTGGTCGACTCTCGGTCTACTGAACACATGTTCATCGCGTGGAGATGCCATGTTCGTTCATGACTTCGTCGTGGTGCGGCGCCCGTTCGGCGAGGTACTGACCAGGCTGCCGTTCCTGCTCGAATCCGAGCTCGCTGGACTGATCCACGCGATCGGACAACCCACTGCTTCGGCCACTGAGGCAGGGACATCGCAGCTAGGGACACCGCAGAGCGAGGCTCCGCACACCGTGGTGATCGGCTCGGTGCGAGAGCGGCTGGATGCCGTGGTGTACCCCGTGGCATGGAGCGCGTCGCACGGCCGCGCTCTGTCGGAGATCGAGGCCGACATCGAGCTGAGCGTGATCGATGGGCAGACTTGTGACCTCCATCTGATGGGTCGATGCACGGCGGACGCCGACGCCCTGTCGGGCCCCGACGTGCGACGGCGGCGCCGGGAGACGGTGCATGCCGTGCGCTATGTGCTCGAACACCTGAAGCGCACGCTCGAGACGACAGCGCTGTACGCACCGCGTCCAAATCCGGCCGCGTGGGCGAGAAACGAGCTGGAGGAACGTACCCTGGCTCGAGATGGCGCGTCAGTCCGGCCGACCGAGGAAACCTGAACCGTCCCCTGAGGAGCTGGCGTCCGCCTTGGCGCAGTTCAACAAGGGAGTCGAGACCTCACGTGATCTCGACCGCAGGCGGAAGGCCATCGACAAGGCCGATCGCCGGCGCATGGACGCCGCCGCCAAGATGAAAGCCGTCCTGGATAGCGATCCCTCGGCGGAGGATCGCGCCGCCGCCGAAGCCGAGTACCGCGAGGCCGTCGATGCCTGGCAGGCCCTGATGTCGCCACCGGCCGATGATGGCGAGGCCGGCGATGGCGACGATGGCACTTCGGACTCGTCTGATGAGGAGAGATCCGAGTAAATCTACCCGACGCCGGATGCGACATCTCGCTGTCGGACCTGGGCTGAGGCTCAGCCCAGCGGCAGCACCGGATCGCCGAGCGCTCCTTCGAGTTGGAGCAGGAGGCGCTTGCTGTCGAGACCGCCGGCGAAGCCGGTGAGTGACCCGTTGCTTGCGACCACCCGGTGGCATGGCAGCACGATCGACAGCGGATTCCGTCCGTTGGCGGCGCCGATCGCTCGCACGGCAGTCGGCCGGCCGATGCGTTCGGCCTGTTCGGCGTAGGAGGCAGTGGATCCGTAGGGGATCTCCGCCAGCGCTTTCCACGCTGCACGTTGGAAATCGGTGCCGCGCAAGTCGAGCGGGAGATCGAACTCGGTGCGTTCGCCGGCGAAGTACTCGCTGAGCTGCTCGCGCGCGGCCATGAGAACCGGGCGCTCGGGCGCTTCGTGCAGAGCATCGGGGAGCTTCACCCGGTCGTCGTCGTCGGGCCAGAGGATGGCCCGCAGGCCGACCTCGGTGTCCACGAGCGTGAGCTCGCCGACCGGGCTGGACATCGTTGCGTAGTAGTGCGGATCACCCATTGAGGGCCTCCTTGGGGGTGTCGAGAGCTGAAGGATCGGCTGCGGTCCACAGCAGCTGGGCTGCCCGGCTTCGCTGCGGTCGCCAACCGGCGGCGACCTGATCCAGGTCGACCGCATCCACTGCCGCGCCGGTGAGTCGCGACAGGCCGCGTTTGAGACCGAGGTCCGATGAGGGCATCGCGTCGTCGTGGCCGAGGACTCGCAGGGCGATCATGTGCGCGGTCCACGGTCCGATGCCCGGGAGTTCGCACAGCGTCCGTTCGAGGGTGGCGATCGAGCCGGTCGCGTAGAGGTCGATTTGGCCGGTGGCGACAGCGGTGGCGAGAACGCGGATGGTCTCCTGTCGCTTGCCGGTGAAGCCGAGCCCGTCGAGATCTGCCTCGGCGAGCGCCGCAGGGTGGGGGAAGAGGTGGGTGATGCCGTCCATCCCCGACTCGAAGTAGTCGCCGTGCCGCTCGACGACTCGGCCGACCATTGTCGTGGCTCCGGCGACCGAGATCTGCTGGCCGATCACGATGCGAATGGCGGTCTCGAACCGATCCCAGCAGCGTGGCACCCGAAGCTGAGGGTGCTGCGCCGCGAGCGTGCCGATGACGGGATCGTCGATGAGCGCGTCGATCGCACCGAGGGGCGGTTCGTCAACGGCGAACAGGCTCCGGCAGTGCTCCACCTCGTCGATGATCGAGTCGAACGTCGGGAGGTGGAGCGTCAATTCGAGGTGCTCACCATCGCCGGCGTCACTCACCTCGGCGACTCCGGCGTGCCCGCAGCTGTGGATGCTGCGCCGGTAGACGCCACCGGTCATGGTCTCCACCCCGGGGACGCAGCGAGACGCGAGGTGGTCGAGGATCTGATCGATGTCGTACGGAGCCACGTACGGGACCAGGAGTCGCAGGCCGCCATCGAGCATCGGGCGTTCGCCGCGACGGCGCTTGGCCCGCAGCTCGCTGGGCGGGAATCGAAAGATCGAGGTGATGGCGCGATGGAGCTGACGCGCGCTGCCGAATCCTGCTGCCCGCGCGACCGATGAGAAGTCGAGGTCCGTGTCGTCGATGAGACGACGGGCGAAGTGAGCGCGTCGCGATTGTGCGATGGCCGACGGCGTGGCGCCGATGTGTTCGAGAAAGAGCCGCCGGAGCTGGCGGCCGCTGTATCCCACACGCTCGGCGAGCGCATCCTCTCGATGGTGATCGAGGAATCCGTCGGTGATCAGCATCAGCGCATGCCCGAGCGGCTCGGGGACCGCCAGCTGGCGCAGCGAGCCGGCGCCGCGGTCGGGCCGGCAACGCAGGCACGGACGGTATCCCGCCGCTTCGGCCGCCACGTTGGTCTCGTAGGTGGAGACGTTGCGCGGGTCAGGGCGGGCGGTACAGGTCGCCCTGCAGTAGATGCCGGTCGTCGCCACGGCGCTGAGTGCCATGTGTGCAGTATCGCCGAATTCGCCGGACAGATTCGGACACCACCCGGCCGGAAACGGACGGGATGTCATAGCCGGAAACGGACGGGATGTCATAGCCGGAAACGGACGGGATGTCATAGCCGGAAACGGACGGGATGTCGTAGCCGCTTACCGGAAGCTGGGGATGCCCGTGATCTCCTGGCCGAGGATGAGCCCGTGGATCTCCTCGGTGCCTTCGTAGGTCATCACCGACTCCATGTTGTTGGCGTGACGCATCGGCGAGTACTCGGTGCTGACGCCGTTGGCGCCCATCATGGCCCTGGCCTCGCGGGCGATGTCGATGGCGACTCGGCAGTTGTGCCGTTTGGCCATCGAGATGTGGATCGGCCGAATCTCGTGCGCCTCTTTGAGCCGGCCGAGGTTCATGGCCTGCAGGTTGGCGTTGGTCATCGTTGTCAACATGTCGGCGAACTTGATCTGGCTGATCTGGAAGCTCGCGAGCGGCTTGCCGAACTGTGGGCGCTCGAGCTGGTAGTCGAGGGCTGCGTTGTAGCAGCTGCGTGCCACGCCGACGGCGCCGAAGGCGATGCCGTACCGGGCCTCGCTGAGGCAGCTGAGCGGTGCGCCGATGCTCATCGCGTCGGGCAACCGCATCGATTCGGGCACCTCCACGTCGTCCATGTAGAACTCGCCGGTCACCGATGCCCGAAGCGACAGCTTGTTCTGGATCTTGCGAGCCTCGAACCCTGGCGAGTCCGTCGGCACGAGAAAGCCGCGGAAGCCCTCATCGGTGTTGGCCCAGACGATCGCGAGGTGGGCGATCCCGGCATTGGTGATCCAGCGCTTGGCGCCGTTCAACACCCATCCGTCGCCCTTGCGGATCGCGCGAGTCGACATCGACGAGGGGTCCGAGCCGTGGTCGGGTTCGGTGAGGCCGAAACAGCCGATCACTTCGCCGGCTGCCATACGCGGAAGCCACTCTTGCTTTTGCTCTTCGGAGCCGTAGCGCCAGATGGGGAACATGCAGAGCGAGCCCTGAACCGACACAAAGGAGCGGAGCCCGGAGTCGCCTGCTTCGAGCTCGCGGCATGCGATCCCGTAGGCCATGGCGGACGCCCCAGCGCAGCCGTAGCCGTCGAGATGCATGCCGAGCAGGCCCATGTCTGCGATCGTCGGCACGAGTTCCATCGGGAAGGTGCCGGCTTCGAAGTGGTCCGCGACAACGGGGTTGAATTCGTTCTCGACGAACTTCGCGACTGTGTCGCGGATCATGCCCTCTTCGTCGCCGAGGGACGCGTCGAGGCCGTAGAAGTCGGAGAGGTCAGCCATTTCCCAAGTATGACCTGCGACCCGCGGTCGAGTTCAGTCCGAACGCTGCTCGAAGTCCGCAGTCCGAACCGGGTGGAACACCGGTCGCGTGAGCCGCCTGCGGCGAGGAGCCCGGAAGCCCGCCATCGCGGGGAGTCGGCTCGATGCTTCGAGGGCCCAGACGCCGATGCCGAGAAGCCCGAGAGCTGCGGCGAACAGCCACGTCGTCCCCGCTCCGGTCTCGGCCAGCTCGGTCGGCGGTGCGGGGGCGGAGGCGGGCGTCTGCGCGACCTCGGGCGACAGGCCGGTCGCCGTGATCTGCAGGATGTCGTTGGTGACGATCTCGTTGGTCGCGTCGCTGAGCACCGAGGCCCGAAGCGAGAGCGATCCCGATCGAGTGGCTCGAACGGTGAGCTCGATCTCGGTCGCTGCCCCTGGGGCCAACGTGCCGAGATTCCACATGATCGTCACACCGTCGATCGTCCCCGCGGGCACGCTGGTGAAGTGGGTGAGCCCGGTCGGGAGATCGACCCGCACGACAACCCCTGACGCGATCGCGGCGCCAGTGTTGGCGATCCGGATCGTGTCCACGGTGCGGCTTCCGATCGGGATCTCCTCGAGACTGAAGGACTGTTCGATGGTGAGCGTCGTGGGTGCCGTCTGTGCGATGACCGCGACAGAGGCCGCTGCGCTTGCGGCGACGGGTTCCATCGGAGCGGTTGGGACCATGCGCTCCGATGCCGATGGCGCGGCGAGCATCATCGCCACTGCGACGGAGGCGGCCACGGCCGCGACCCACTTCGGAAGGCGCTCGCCCCGCAATCTGTCGGCTCGAGGAGAGGTCGGGGGCGCCACGAGGCGGGAATCTAACGCCGATCGGGAGAGCCGCGGCCGATGGCTTGCGGTGCGCGGTGGGCGCCGGCTTCGCCGACGCGCACGAGCGTGGCTGGGAGAGATTGTTCGGGCACAAGTACCCTTCGATCCATGGCATCAGACACCGGCGCACGCGAGCCGCGCTGGAGCGATCGCACGCGCAACGCTGCCCTCTGGGTCGCGACCGCCGTGTTGGGTGCGGTGGCGGTCGCTTCGTTGATCGGTGTCGCGGTCGTCGCGTGGGACGACGAGAACCGAGCGGTCACACCCGCCGAGGTCACGTGGCCCGAGGCGGAGTCCGTGAATGACCGGACTGAGCAGCGTGGCCCTGTCGACGCGGCGGTGATACCGCTGCTCGAAGGCGCCGAGGACGAGCCGCCGCGTCCGGCCCCGACCGATTCTGCGGACCCGTTCAGCCCACGCTGAGCGGCCGATCTGAATCGTGGGACCACTGCGACCACGATCCGGGGAAGAGCTTCGCTCTACCGAGGCCGGCATGTTCGAGGGCCAGCAGGTTGTTGCACGCACTCACGCCGGACCCGCAGTAGAAGACAGCGTGCGAACCGTCGGTGATCCCGGCCTCCTCGAAACGTGTCCGCAGGCCCTCGGCCGAGAGGAAGCGGCCGTCGTCACCGATGTTGGCCCCGAACGGAAGGTTGATCGCACCCGGTATGTGGCCCGCTCGGGGGTCGACCGGTTCCTCGTCCCCGCGATACCGCTCGGGAGCCCGCGAATCGGCCAACACGATCCCGCTGTCGGAGCCCGCGTCTGCCGCAGCACCGATGTCGACGAGGAGCTCGTCGGGCCAGGGTCGAATTGGGTGAAACACCGGTCGCCGACGCCGGTGACCGGACTCGAACTGCCCGGGCCAACCCTGGATGCCTCCGTCCAGGAGAGCCGCGTCGTGACCGGTGATCCGCAACATCCACACGAGCCGACCGGCGGACATCCCGTTCTGGTCGTCATACGCGACAACCGTGTCGTCTGGCCCGATCCCCAGGGCGCCGAGGCTGGCAGCGAAAGTCGCCGCGGCGGGCATTGGGTGGCGCCCCCGGCTCTTCATCGGATGGAACGCCAGATGCTCGTCGAGGTCCACGTAGATCGCGGTCGGGATGTGCGCTTCGCCGTATGGCACGTGGCCAGGGCGTCGGTCGAGGTACCAGCGAACGTCGCAGTAGACGATGTCGTCTCGGTCGACGATCGCCTCGGGGGCGACGATCGGAGGGAGGGGGTCGTGGTGGCTCATTGCCCGAACATCATCAGCCACTGCTCCTCGGACGAGGGCTTGAACACGTAGTTGGTCTCGCGGGTCTGGCCCATCGAAGCGGAGCTGTGGAACGAGTATCGGTGGCCGGGGAACAGGACGGTGTCGTCGGGGATCTTCGACAGCGTGTGGTGGATGGTGTGGTACATCGCGCCCACGTCGCTGCCCGGGAGGTCGGTGCGCCCGCAGCCTTCGAGAAAGAGCGTGTCGCCGGCCACCAACGCACCTTCGACGAGGAAGCACTGGCTCCCCGGCGTGTGTCCCGGGGTGTGGATGAGCTCGAGGCCGACCTCGCCCACCATCACCGTGTCGCCCGACGAGTGCACCTCGAGGTCGCTGTCGGCCACCTCGGTGACCTTCTTGACCAGCTCCGCCTCCTCTGCCTGCACGTGGATCTTCACTCCTTGCAGGTCGAGGAGCTCGCGCACCCCTTCGATCGAGTGCCCCATCATCGAGCCGCCCACGTGATCGGGGTGATAGTGGGTGGCGAGAACTCCCGTGAGGCGCATGCCGTCTTCGCCGAGGATCTCGAGGAGCTCGGCCACCTCGTAGGCCGGGTCGATCGCCACCGCCTCGCCCGTCTCCCGATCCCCGATGAGGTAGACGAAGTTCACCATCTGCTGGGCCAGCGGGTTCTCGAGAGCGAAGTCGCGCCCCGAGAGGAGTTGGCGGAAATAGAAGCGATCGGACGGCATGGCGCTCATGGTAGGCATGAGCGGTGATGTCCCTCTCTTCGTGTTGCCTCCCGTGAGAAACCGAATTCTCCGCTTTGTGGCCTATGCGGCGGTGGGGGTGATCACCGGGGCGATGGTGGCTGTCGTCGCGCTTCTCGCGGAGAAGGTGCTGCTCGACGAGGTGCTCCACACGGAGCTCTGGAAGCAAGCCCTCGCTCCTGGGGTCGGGCTGTTGATCGCGATCCTCGTGTTGCGCTGGGCCGACATGGGTCGAGCTCTGTCGCCGGCCACCTCGGAGGAGTACATCCGGGCCTTCCACACCCGTTCGGAGGAGCTGAAGCTGCGGCACCTGCCGTTTCGCTTGGCGGCCGGCGTCGCAACGGTCGGGATGGGTGGAGCCGTGGGTCTCGAGGGCCCGTCGGTGTACGCAGGCGCGACGGCGGGTGGAATCGTTCAGCGCAGGCTGACGTGGCTGTTCAAGGAGAAGGACGGCAAGGCGCTGCTCGTCGCGGGAGCGGCGGCGGGCGTGGGCGCCATCTTCCAGGCGCCCGCGACCGGCGTGCTGTTCGCGTTGGAGTCGCCGTACAAAGGAGACCTCGGTCGTCGTGCGCTGCTGCCGTCGCTGATCGCCAGTGCCTCGTCGTATCTGACGTTCATCATCATGACCGGCCTCGATGAGGCGCCCTTCGAGGTTCGGCTTCTCCACGACGTCGAGGGCTTCGTCGAGATCAACAGCGACGTGCTGCTCGGCGCGCTCGCAGTGGGAGCGCTGTGTGGTCTCGGCGCGATTCTGTTCAGCCGGATCGTCCGGCTCGCGAAGACGATCAGCCTTCGGTACCCCTGGTGGGCGCTCTGGCTGGGCGGGAGCGCGATTCTCGCTGGCCTCGTGGTCCTGAGCGACTGGGCCTTCGACGCCCCGCTGACCATGGGGCCCACAGCCGAAGGTGCGCTGCTCATCTGGATCCTCAATCCCCATGAGTCGTTGTGGGTGGTGGGCCTCCTGCTCGTCGCACGCGTGGTCGCGACGTCGACGGTTCTGGCGTCTGGCGGCGTGGGCGGCGTCTTCATTCCGCTTGCGGTGTTCGGGCTGATCGTCGGCAGGCTCGTCGGTGGATGGATCGACCTCGAGGAGACGGCGGCGTTCGCGTTCTTCCCCTACATCGGGGTGGCCGCCTTCCTCGCCGCCGGTTACCGCACGCCGCTGGCGGCCGTGATGTTCGTGGCCGAGTCGACCGGTGCTGCGGAGTTCGTGGTGCCCGGCCTGGTCGCGGTGGCCGTCACCCAGGTCGTCATCGGCGGCAACTCGGTCTCGGCGTACCAGCGCGACACCCGCACGGGTCACCTGGAGCGGCGCCTCCAGATGCCGGTGACCTCGGCGATGCGCACCGACTTCCGCACCATCACGCCGACCGACTCGTTGTCGGAGTTCGTGTGGGGTCTCGCGTTCCCGCGCAAGCAGCTCGAGGCGGTCGTCGCAGACGAGGGGGGCAACTTCCTCGGGGTGATCCGACTCCAGGATGCGCGTGAGCACGAGCGTGACGAGTGGGTCGAGGTGTCGGTGGCCGACGCAATGGTCACCGACGTACGCCCCGCGACCTTGTCGTGGACTCTACGAGAGGTGACAGCCGAGATGTCGAAGGCCGACCTCGAGATCTACCCCGTCGTCGACACCGGCGGGCGCGTCGTGGGCGTCGTGACCGATGATGCGATCGTGAAACTCGACGAGCTGTTGGAGGAACAGTGACCGAGGACGCCGTGGATCCCCACGAGATCGGCCTGCTCGACGGCATGGCGACAACGCGCGCGATCCGCCGCTACCGGGCCGAGCCCATCCCCGAGGACGTCCTGTCCTCGATCCTCTGGTACGCCACCCGGGCCCCGAGCGGTTCCAACCGTCAGAAGTTCCGGTTCATCGTCTTGCGGGACGGCCCCGGGGCGACGAAGGCCAAGGCGCTGCTGGGTGAGTCGTTTCGTGCCGGCTGGAACTCCAAGCGCTCCAACGACGGGTACGACGGCGGATCGGGCGCAGCGGACGATTCGCCCAAGGCGCGGATGGCCCGGGCGATGCAGCACTTCGTCGACCATTTCGAAGACACGCCCGTCGTGATCCTGGCGTGCCTGATCCGGTACCGACCCGAGAACTATGCCGAAGGCGCCTCCGTGTATCCGGCTGTGCAGAACCTGATGCTCGCCGCACGCGCCCACGGCTACGGCGGTGTCATCACCGGATGGCACTCCTTCGTCGAAGAGGAGCTGCGCGAGCTGCTCGGTGTGCCCGACGATGTCGCGATTCACGCCACCATCCCCATGGGCAAGCCGGTGGGGCGCCACGGTCCGGTTCGACGTCGACCGATCCGCGAGCTGGTCTACGACGACGAATGGGACGGCGACGCGCCCTGGGCCGTCGACCCGGAAGGCACGCAGTTCACCTCCGCCGGCCCCAAGCCAGGGACCCCTGTGGAGAACGTCCGACTGAACCGGAACTGAATCGAAATTGATGCCCGTTGCCGCGCTCTGGCGCGACAACACGCCTCAATTTCGGGTGGCTCGGGCCTCGGCGATGCGGGCGACGTCCTGGGGTGAACGGCCGAGAGCGCGGGCGGCCGCGGCGACCTGATCGAATTCGGCTTTCGCGCGGTGCGGGCCCATCTTGACGTCGATCCGATGACCCTCGACGTCGACGGTGACCATCTGGCGCGCGAGAGCTGTGCGCTCCACCGACGTGGCGCGTACCCCGAGAGTTCCGGTGAGGCGGAAGATCTCGGCCCTCAGTCGCTCCTGGTCGAGCGGCCGGCACAACACCGAGAGCGTGTGCGCGGGGCGACCCTTCTTCATGAGGATCTGCGTGAGCCAGGCGTCCAGGGCCCCGGCATCGAGCAGCGCGTCGACCGAATGTCCGAGGACCTCGCCGGTCACATCGTCGAGGTTGGTGGCCAGCTCGATGAGCGTCTCGGCGGCGCCGTCGTCGGTCGTCGCCCGCTCGCCGATCACCACCTGGGTGACGTTCGGCCGGCCGGGAAGGTCCTTGGTTCCTGCGCCGAAACCCGTCGGCCCGACCACCATCGCCGGCATCGGGCCCACCGTCTCGGCGAGGGCCGCGATGATCGCGGCACCGGTGGGTGTCGTGAGCTCGAGGTCGACGTCGACTCCCCGGGTCGGGAGACCCTCGAGGAGCCGAACCACCGCCGGCGCAGGGTTGGGAAGAACTCCGTGCGCCGCCGTCACCGCGCCGACTCCGACGGTGACGGGGGCCGAGTGGATCTCCTCGACGCCGAGCGATTCGAGCGCGGCGCAGACTCCCACGATGTCGACCATCGCGTCGAGGGCTCCTACCTCGTGAAAGTGGACCTCGTCCGGTTCGATGCCGTGCACCGCAGCTTCGGCGACCGCCAACGCCTCGAAGATCGACGCGGCGCGGGTCCGCACTCGATCGGGGAGCGAGGCGTGTTCGAGGATCGTGCGAATGTCGCTCCACCGGCGGTGGTGGTGTCCCTCGGGAGCATCGACGAGCGCGCGCGTTGCCGCGAGGCTGCTCCGCTCGACGCGGGCGGTGTCGAGTGCCCAGCCTTCGACGCCGAGCCCTTCGATCATCGAGCGCACCTCACCCAGGTCGGCGCCGGCATCGAGCAGCGCCCCGAGCGCCATGTCACCGGCGATCCCCGAGATCGGGTGGAACCATGCGACTCGGGTCATGAGGTGGTCCGGTCGAGGATCCGGAGTGCAGCCATCGCGGCGCCGAAGCCGTTGTCGATGCCCACCACTGTGATGCCGGCCGAACAGGCTGCGTGCATCGCCAGCAGCGCTGTGACGCCGTCGAGACCGGCGCCGTAGCCGACGCTCGACGGAACCGCGATCACTGGCGCTGCCGTGAGTCCGCCGACGGCGGTGGCGAGGGCGCCCTCCATCCCCGCGACGGTGATCACGATCTCCGCGGTGGCGAACGTGTCCACCTCGGCGAGCAGGCGCTGGAGCCCTGCGACTCCGACGTCGTTGACGCGCGTGGCTTCGACGCCGTGCGCGAGCAATACCGCCACCGCCTCGTCGGCGACCGGGATGTCGGCGGTTCCGGCGGTCGCGACAACGACGGCGGCGGGCGCGGGATCCGCCGACCGCCAGACCACCGTCGACCCGGAGGGCGAACCCGCCGTTGTTGCACCAGCATGTGCCGCGGTGACCGCCGCAGTCTGTTCGCTGTCGGCGCGGGTGAGAACGACTGGGCCTGTTCCGTTGTTCAGGAGTTCACCCACGATCTCGACGCAGTGATCGACCGCCTTGCCTGGGGCATAGATGGCTTCGGGGCGACCCGTTCGCAATGCCCGATGGTGGTCGATGCGCGCGTGACCGAGGTCGGCGAAGGGCAGGCGTCGCAGTGTGGCGGCGGCGTCGTCGGGGTGAAGCGTTCCCGCACGGACCTGCTCGAGCAGCTCGAGCAGCTGATTCTCGTTCATGATCCTCCGTGTCGAGCCCGTATCCTGCCGCCCGTGAGCACTTCAGGGCCAACCAACGACGTCTGGTCGGTCTCGCCGTCGACGACGGTCGGATACATGGGCCCCAGCGGTACCTACACCGAGCAGGCACTTCTGAGTCAACCGGATCTGGCGGCGGCGGACACCCGGCCGGTCGGTTCGATCCCCGACGTACTCAACGCAGTCGTCGAGGGCGAGGTGGATCTGGCGTTCGTTCCGATCGAGAACGCGATCGAAGGAGCGGTCAACGTCACCCAGGACGCGCTGGCGTTCGATCTCGACCTCCTCATCCAGCGCGAGGTGATTCTGGACGTCGAGCTGGACCTGCTCGCATGGCCGGGGACCGCATTGGCCGACATCGATCGGGTGATCTCGTTTCCCGTCGCGCTCGCTCAGTGCAGGGCGTTCCTTCGGGAGAACGTCCCCGACGCAGAGGTCGAGGCTGCAACGTCGACGGCCGACGCAGCCCGCCAGGTGGCCGAGCTGGGTCCCGGCGCTGCGGCCATCGCGAACCCCTTGGCGGCGGAGCTCTACGGGCTCGAGGCCCTCGAGCGGGCGATCGAAGACCATCCGGGCAACCAGACCCGCTTCCTTCTGCTCGGTCGCGAAGGTGTTCCCCTGCCCACCGGGCACGACAAGACGAGCGTGGTCGTCTACCAGCGGGCGAACGAACCGGGCTCGTTGGTCATGATCCTCCAGGAGTTCGCCGCCCGCAACATCGACCTCAACCGGCTCGAGTCGCGGCCCACCAAACACCGACTCGGGGACTACTGCTTCCTCTTCGAATTCGAAGGGCACATCGGTGACGAGGTGGTCGCCGATTGCCTACGCGACCTCAAGATGAAGCAAGGAGACGTGAAGTTCCTGGGGTCCTTTCCCGCCGCCGGTCAGGCCGGCGAGGTCGTGCGCCGCGACCGCAACGCCAAGTGGCGAGAGGCCGACGAGTGGACGCAGGCGCTTCGGTCCCAGATCCGCTGACCGCCCGCTCCGCAGCCCCTGGCCGACAACGAACTGACGTGGGATGGCCTCCCCGCGGCCGAGCTCTACGCGGCCGGCAAGGTTGCGCGGAGCATCGACGCGATCTGTTCGACCGAATGATCGCCCGCTGCCGCCTCCATCGCGATCTCATAGACAGCGTCGTTGTCGGCTCCGCTCGCTGCGACGCCGTTGAGTTCGAGAAAGACCGCCGCCGCGAGCCAGCTGAGCCTCTTGTTGCCATCGATGAGGGCGTGATTCTTGCTCAGCGACTGAAAGAGCCCCGCCGCCTTCGTCCAGATGTCCGGGTAGGCATCCTCGCCGAATGCGGCCGCCTGCGGGCGCGCGACCGCCGAGCCGAGCAGACCGAGATCTCGGATTGGCGGCGGCTCACCCATGAGGAGGATGGCCAGCTCGACGAGATCATCCAGCGTGAGGTACTCGACCTGCTCCGTCATTCGCCGAGGCGACGGAGCGCTTCGGCGTGAGAGCGGGTCACACGCTCTGCGGCGAGAGCGACCCGTTCTCGATGGTCCGAGCCCGCCACGAACTCCCGCACGGCTCGACGTGCCGCCTCTTGCATCGAGATACCTTCGGCGGCCGCCCGCGTCCGGAGTGCGTCCTGTTCCTCGGGGGTCAGGCGCAGCGTCATCGGCATGAGATGCATGGTATCAGTTCGATATCACTGCGAATGGCGGAGGGAGGGGGATTCGAACCCCCGGAGGCTTGCGCCTCAACGGTTTTCAAGACCGTCGCAATCGTCCGCTCTGCCACCCCTCCGCCGGCCACGTTAGCGAACCGGGACCGCGATCCCGACGGGCAATCCGGGTCCTGCGAGACTGGTGCGAATGCAGATTCGACCGCTGACCCCGCACCTCGGTGTCAAGATCGTTGGAGTCGCCCTCTCCGATCTCGACCATGAGCTGGGCGCGCAGGTCCGCAGCTGGTTCGACGAGCGCCGGGTGGTCGTCTTTCGGGATCAGACCCTCGATCGCGAGCAGCACAAGGCGCTCGGCCGTGTGCTGGGCGACCTCCATGTCCACCCCTCCAAGCGGCACCTCGGTGCGCGGGGCGATCCCGAGATCTTCACGGTGAAGGCGGACGACGACACCACCCAGGTCAACGGTGGTCGGTGGCACATGGACGTCTCCTGCGAGGCGAATCCACCCGCCGGCTCGATCCTCCGGTTGATCGAGGGTCCGCCGAGCGGTGGTGACACCGTGTTCGCCGACATGCATCTCGCATTCGAGACGCTGTCGGCACCGATTCGCTCGTTGCTGCTCCAGCTGGATGCGTTTCACGACGGGATGCGGGACCTGAAGTGGTACGGCTTCGAGCCCCAACCCGGTCAGACGTACCCGAGCCACACCCACCCTGTGATCGTGGCCCACCCGCGGACGGGCCGACCGACCCTGTTCGTCAACGAGGGCTTCACCGAACGGATCGACGGGCTGACCGAACACGAGAGTCGGGCGCTCCTCGATCTGCTCTTCGACCACGTCGCCCGTACCCCGCAGCTCCAGTGTCGGGTGTCGTGGGAGCCGGACACGGTGGTGATGTGGGACAACCGGGCGGTGCAGCACCACGCTGTCTGGGACTACGCACCGCACCATCGACGGGGAGAGCGGGTGTCGGTCGTGGGCGACGGTGAGCCGATCCGATGGGCCGGCTGATCCGGCTTTCGAACGCCACTTCGCTGTGCCACAGTTTCTGAACGGCCGTCGTGGAGACACGGCGTCCAGGAGAGGTGCCGGAGTCTGGCTGAACGGGCTTCCCTGCTAAGGAAGTGATGGCGCAAGCTATCCGTGGGTTCGAATCCCACCCTCTCCGCTGAGCCGGGCGTTCAGGTCGAAGTGCCGAGTCCGATGACGACGCTGACCACCGGACGGCCCGCGATCTCGGTGCGGCTTGTGTCGACTTCGTGGAGTCCGGCGTCGCGGAACCGACCGGCCATGGTGTCGACGTCTGCTGAGTGGAAGCCGTGGTCTTCGTGGCTCCCGCGGCGGGCGCCGAATCGCTCATAGTCGGGGTGGGCAGGGTCGTCGAAGCACTCGTCGACCAGCACCACCCGGCCCCCGGGTCCGAGGACCCGCGCGATCTCGGCGACTGCTCGGTCGGCGTCCGTCCAGTGGTGCATCGTGTTGACCGCCCACAGGGCGTCGATGCTGCCGTCCGCTGCAGGAAGTGCTTCGGCCGATCCGTCCACCACGGTGATGCGGGCGCGACCGCGCTGGGCCATGCGACGGAGTTGCGAGACCCGTCGCATGAAGGGGGTCGGTTCGACGGCGGTGACGTCCGCTCCCCGGCGGGCTGCGAGCACGACACCGGGGCTCATGCCGGCTCCGATGTCGAGGGCGCGCTCGCCTTCCCCTGGTGCGGCCAGGTCCACGACCGCGGCGTTCACCTCCGAGCGCCACAACTTCGGTGCGTGCCGGAGGTAGCGGACGATGGCCTTGATCCCGCGGTCGTGGTGATGGCCGTGGCTGTGGCTGTGGTGCCCAGGGTCGTGCTCATGCGCATGGTCGGCCATCGGGGCATCCAAACCCAATCCGGCGCCCGCCGCAAGAGGCCCGGGTTCCGCGGTACCACCGGGCACAGCTGCGTCCAACTGCCGGGCAACACCTAGCCTGCGTCGGTGACCGAACCGCACCCCCGTCGCTGGGCGATTCTGGCGATCCTCAACCTCTCGCTCGTCCTCATCGTGGCGAGCGTCAGTTCGCTCAATCTGGCGATTCCCAGCATTCAACGGGCCCTCGACGCCACGGCGGCGGAGCTGGTGTGGATCAATGCGTCGTACGCCCTGGTGTTCGCGGGGCTACTCCTGCCCGCCGGAGCGCTCGGTGATCGATACGGTCGCAAGGGCGCACTCAACGTCGGGTTGGTCGTGTTCGTCGCCTCCGCCCTGATTGCGACGCTGTCGGACGATCCTGCGCAGCTCATCATTCTCCGAGGCGCCATGGGCGTCGGCGCCGCGTTGGTGATGCCAGCGACGCTGTCGATCATCACGGTGGTGTTCCCGCCGGAGGAGCGAGCCAAGGCCATCGCGATCTGGAGCGGCTTCGCAGGTGCCGGTGGCGCGCTCGGCATCTTGGCGAGCGGCTTGTTGCTCAAGTGGTTCTGGTGGGGCTCGGTGTTCCTCGTCAACGTGCCGATCGCAGTGCTTGCGCTGGTGCTCGTGGTGGCCATGGTTCCGACCAGCCGCGACGACGAAGAGCGACCACTCGACCCCATCGGAAGTCTGCTTTCGATCGTGGCGCTCGTCGCGTTGGTGTACGGCCTGATCCAAGGACCGGAATTCGGCTGGTCCGATGTTCTCGTGGTGGGCGCGTTCGTGGTGTCGGTGATCGCCGCGGTCGCCTGGGTCCAGGTCGAGCGGCGCCAGACGAGCCCGCTGCTCGACCCCTCGATATTTGCCGACCGCCGGTTCTCGATGGGCTGCTTCGCGGTGACAGCGGCATTCACGGTGATGTTCGGCATGTTCTTCGTCATGACGCAATACCTGCAGTTCACGCTGGGGTACAGCCCTCTGGAGGCGGCAGTCCGCACCCTGCCGTTCGCCGCGACGATGGTGGTGGTCGCACCGCGCGGTCCCGCGATCGCTGCTCGTTTCGGCGCGCCCAACACCATCGCAGCCGGAATGGTGGTGGCCGGAGTCGGTGTGGCGTGGCTCGGAATGCTGGGGACGGACACCGGCTATGCGGTGATCGTGCTGCCGATGATCGTCATGCCCACAGGCATGGCCCTCGCATTCCCTGCGTCCACCGAGGCGATCGTGTCGTCGTTGCCCCCATCGAAGGCGGGCGTCGCTTCTGCGATGAACGACACCACACGCGAGGTCGGCGGTGCGATCGGGATCGCTCTCCTCGGCACTCTGTTGTCATCGGGCTATCGCACCGGTCTCGGGCAAGCTGCATCAGGACTTCCCCCGGAGGCTGTCGAAATCGCAGAAGACAACGTCGGCGCGGCGCTGGCGATTGCTGCGGAGCTCCCCGAGGGTGAGCAGCTCGCTGATGCCGCCCGCTCAGCCTTCGTCGATGGTATGCAGCTGTCGCTTCTCATCGGAGCTGCGGTGATGGTGCTCTCGGGAATGGTTGTGAAGCGCGTCATGCCCGCGACCGTGGCCCAAGTGTCCTGATCTCAGCCTGCCTTGGACTTGGGCGCGTCGGCGAGCGCGCCCGTCCGCTCGAGGGTGCACAGCAGGTCCAGGGCCACCATCCGGAACTGGTGCAATCGTGTCAGGTCGCCAGACGCGATCGCCTCCTCGAGTTCTCGCACCAGATCCGTCGACGCGGCCTTGGCCGCAGCGGCTTCATCCGTCACACCCCGTTCCCCTCGCCCCGCGCAATCAGGCGACAGTTCAAGTATGAACTATCAAGCGTGGGAGGTGAGATCAAACCCCGTCGCTCGATGTGCCGAGCGCGCAACGGGATTCCCATGAGCGGTGGGATTCCCTACACTGTCGCTTCGCACTCCTGCGGGGTGCCGGCGCTCGTAGCTCAATTGGATAGAGCATCTGACTACGGATCAGAAGGTTGGGGGTTCGATTCCCTCCGAGCGCGCTAGATATCCCCAGGTCAGATGCACTTTCATGGGCAGGCCGTTCTCGGCTCAAGTTCCTGTGAGAAGATCTTGAGAAGATTCGGTCTTCTCAGGGACGAAAGCGATGCCAAAAGTGCGTGGGGTGTACCGGGATGCCAAGGGCGGCTGGTACTTCAAGGCGGCGAGCCACAGGGACCCGATCACGGGCAAGTGGAAGCAGGTGACCCGGCGCGGGTTCGCCACCGCAGCCGACGCCGGCCGGGCTCGCCAGGCGTTCCGACGAGGCGCGCGCCGCACCGAAATCCACGATCGGTGACCTCACGGTCACCGAGCTGGTGACTCGCTATCTGGACGACTGCGAAGCGACGGGGCGGCTCGGACCCAAGAGCCTCTTCGACTATCGCCACTACCTCGACGACTACATCACACCGTGGATCGGCTCACGCCTTGTGCGCGAGATCGATGCCGAGACGATTGCCAGTTGGCAGATCCATCTCGCGACCGAGGGCCGGAAGAAGACCGGAACGGGACTGTCGCCCAACACCATCCGCCTTGCCCGGGCTCCACTCAACGGCGCCTTCAAAGAAGCGGTGGCGATGGGCGTGCTTCCGACCAACCCGCTTCTCGCGGTGCCCCGACCCAAGACGCGCAAGACGATCCCCAAGCACTGGTCACCGGAGGAGGCTCGTCACTTTCTCGCGCTCCACGAGGGCGATCGGCTCTACCCGGTGTGGGCCTTCCTGCTCGGCTCTGGGCTTCGTATCGGCGAGCTGGTGTTCCTGCGGTGGTCGCGCGTCGATCTCGACCAGGGCCTGGCACGGATCAACGAGTTCGCGACAGTGCTGGGCTACGAGGTCCGGCAGTCGTCGGGCAAGAGCAACGACGCGATCCGGACGATCGACCTCGATTCGCATCTCGTTGGAGTTCTACGCGAGCAGCGCCGCCGGCAAGCTGAAGAGCATCTCGCGGCCGCGAGCTACGACGAGACCGACTACGTGTTCACCAAGCCCGAGGGCGGCGCGTACCACCCGCAGTACCTGTCACGGCTGCTCGGGCGCATCAGCGGCGAGCTCGACCTCCCACGCCTCACCGCCCACGGGCTCCGCCACACCAGCGCCACTCTCATGCTCGCCAGTGGTGTGCCACCCAAGGTGGCCGCCGAACGCCTCGGCCACGCCGACCCCACTCTGTTCTCGAACCTCTACAGCCACGTCACTCCGACGATGCAGAAGCAAGCCGCGGCCCAGATCGGCGAAGCCCTGTTCGGGGAGGGGTGACGATCCGGTCACGTGATGATTGGGTCGATGCAGCACTGGCGGACCCAGTTGTCGACATCGGCCTTCGCGATTCGGACGTGCCTACCCAGCTTGAAGTACCGGATTCGCCGCTCGGCGATCAGCCGGCGAACGAATCGAGGCGTCACGTTCATCAGCTCTGCTACGTCGTTGACGGCGAGCAGCGGACCAACGGTGGTGAGGTCCTCGATGTCAGTGTCGGGTGTCTTGGGCGGCCCCTGCATGCGGTTCCTCTTCGAGCGGTCCTGGCGCAACTACCTGTGGGGCTGACTGCCGAACACGTGGGACACCATGGCTGGCGCCCCTGGCGCGCCGGGGGCACTCTCGGTGATCTCGCGTGTTCTCGCGCCAACTGGCGTCGGGGGTCCCAGCGGGACCTCCAGTTGTGTCTGACGTTTTTCGTTGCGGATCGAGGGCCTGGGGGTTGACGCGCTCGGTGGTCGAACGGTCAGGGGTGGTGTGCGTGCCGGTAGGCGTCCCGGATGTCTGCTCGGAGGCGTCCTCGGTCGGAGACGTCCGAGGCCATGGGTGATGGCCCAGGCTCTGACCTCGCGGGTCGTGGGCTGTCGGGCGGGAACTGGGCCGGCGACCGGGAGCGATTGGGCGCGGGGATTGGCCACCGAGGTCGGCGTGGTGCTGCTCGAGCGCTGCACCGGAATCCGCCTCGTTCTGGCAGCGTGATATCACGAGAGCATGACGGCATGTCCAAGCGCACCACCACCGTCCGCATGCCGGAGGAAATGGCCGAACGGGCTCCCGTGGTAGCGCGCGGTCGCGGTATCAGCGTCAACGCCCTCATGCTGGAAGCGCTCGAGGCCGAGATCGAACGCGCTCGCCATGACGATGGCTTCGTGACACGCCTGCGGGAACTGAGCGAGTGGGACAAGGAGATCCTCGATCGCTTGGCAGAGTGAGATATCTCACGCTCGGTTCGGCGATGTCGATTTTCTACCCCGACTTCGTTGACAAGGCCGAAATCCTCGTCACTCGGATCGCCAAGAACCACCCGCTGCCGGACGGGAACAAGCGGCTGGCATGACAGTCGCTCACCCTGTTCTGCGCCCTCAACGGCTATGCACTGGCGGTCTCCGCCGACGACGCGGTCGGCCTGATGCTCAGCATCGCTGCTGGGAAGCGTGACGAGCGCGCCACCGCAGAGTGGCTTGCCGACCGGCTACAAGCGGGCGAGAAGCCATGACACTGCTGCCGCCCAGAGCGATGTTGTGGGCAATTCACGAGCGCGACAGCTCGAGTGTCGGCGTCGATGCCGGACTGGCTTCACGGCAGCGCCCCAGCGTGGGTCGGTGAAATGAGTCTGCTGCAGCACTTCTGCAGCAGCGTACGACCGTCACACATATCGACAGGTCTCCCGCTTTGGCCAGTAGACGCCCGGCGGCAAGATCGAGCGGGTTGGGTCGTGCGATGGAGCGGATCGCGACGGTGGCATCGCGGTCGACGCGATCAGATAATCATCAGGGCGGGCCCTCGAGACCGTGGCGCAACTATCTCGATGCCGAACAGCACAATCGTGTCGTCGTCCAGGAGCTGACCCACCACGACTGAAGCAGCGACGAGCGGTCCGGTGGAAACGACCATTCGATAGTCGTCTCGGCCACCGAACGCTGGACGCACCGATCGAAGTTGTCGGCGAACTCATCAACGATCGTGGGCAGATCGAACGTGAGAAAGTCCGTGCTCGACGGTTCACCACCGGGTCCCCGGTCTGGGCCGAGCTGAGCGTCGAGCTCGTCGAAGAACGACTGGTCGACCCGGACGACACGGCGAGACGTCACCCCTCGACGGTGGCCGATCCCTCGGTGGCCGCGATTCGCTCTTCGACCTTGCGGCGAGCGCGTTCGAGTAGCTCGGGCCGCACCTGGTTGAGATCGGTCTCGAATCCGCTTCGCACGACGTCACGACGCTCGTTGGGGCTCATGTTTTCGAGCTCTGCTGCGGTCCAGATCTTTCGCTCCGCCATCGTCATCACCGTAGCGGAGCGGTGGGACAGCCAACCCGAGGCCAATGAGCTGATCTCATTTCTCGCTGCCTCTTTGGCACTCGCCCGGGCTGACGCGAGCGTGAGCGGTAACCCCGCAACGGCGACACCGCTCGGCCCGCACACCTCGTGCCAAAGTGGTCAGCGAGACCTCCGTGAGGTAAGCGTCCCCCGGTCTGGTCATCCCACTGCCGGCACTAGCGGAAGGTCCTGCCGCCTGGTCATCGGGACTTCTGGCGTTGTTATCGGATGGTGGAGCGGGTGAGCGTGACAGCCTGGGACCGGATCTGATG
>Ga0209992_10000858_pt1 | contig 36904 bp, 27 predicted proteins | sample 2SBtaG_2_FD_182564 | JGI IMG/M metagenome (GOLD analysis project Ga0209992, IMG submission 182564) | Deep subsurface microbial communities from Kolumbo volcano to uncover new lineages of life (NeLLi) - 2SBTROV12_ACTIVE470 metaG (SPAdes)... | ecosystem: Environmental > Aquatic > Marine >...
GCGGTCACGCCCTCGCCCCGTTCGGCCACGTTCACGTCGAAGATCACAGCGAAGCGGCCGCCCCCGTCAGCGCCCGACCCATCGGCCCGCACCTGGCGCGGCAGCACGTTGACGGGGGTGCCGTCCGGGACTTCATAGTGCTCGTCGGCGTCGCCGTCCCAGGCCCACGTGCCTGGGCCCTGCACCGTGTACTCGGGGAGCGGCAGGAAGCCGGCGACGCCGAGCCCGGGGTCCAACACCAGGATGCGCCCGGAGTGGGGCTCGTAGCCCAGATCCGGTGCCTGGGGGTTGTGGCCGTACTGGGCGATGGCCAGCTCGCCTCCGGACAGCGTGTCGCACTCGTTCAGCAGCACGCCCGACGCCAGCCAGCCGTAGCTGTCGAAGTACCCCAGGCTCCAGGGAAAGGCGAGGTCGGCCTCCAGGGCGCCGGGGGGCGGATCGAGCGGGTCCTGGGGATCCGGGGCCGGGTAGTCCTCTCCGCCGGGTTCCGGCGCATCCGAGGGCAGGGGGGTGGCCCGGAGCTGGTCGCTGATCAGGCTCTCGGACGGCAGGTAGTCGATCGGTGAGCCGTCGCCGTCGTCGTCGTCGTCGTCGCTGTCTTCGAACACCAGCACGCTGGGGTACCGCCCCAGGCCGCTCTCATCGTCTGGGTTCCAGTGGTGGTAGGGCACGGCGCTGATGCCCACGATGCGGTCTTCGCCCAGGTTGCACAGATCCGACACGTCTGCGCCGCCCCGTGGCGGCTCCACCAGGGCCGCGTGGGTCACGGTCGTGCCGTTGGTGGTGGGGAGCACCCGGGTGACCCAGCCATAGGGCCACACCCCCGGGTCCAGCAGCCCGACGCTCAGATCTTCGGACATCGCGTTGGTCGGGTTGCCGTTGATGGACATCGTGCTCACCAGCACCCGGCCCCGGGTGGTGACGGCGGGGAACCAGGCGGACATGCCCGGGCGGAACACCAGGTCGGCGAGCTCGACGCCGAAGACCGGGTGGCCGGTGGCGCTCTCCAAGGGGTCGGGCAGCGTGCCGGGGGCCCCGAGCAGCTGGAGCGGTGGGGGGTGGTCCAGGATGGAGAGGGGAGGGCCCTGGGCCGAGAGCAGACCCCGGCCCAGCAGGCGGGGTGGTGGCGCGGTGTCCGTCTGGGCGCTGTCCAGGGCGGGTGGGCTGTCCGGGCTGACGCCGGTGTGGCTGTCGGCCGTCGGGGTCGTGTCGTCGGTGCAGGCCAGGAGCGGCACGAGGAACAGGCCGGCCAGCCATCGACCGAGCGGCGCGGTTGCTGTGGCGATCGGCTGGCTGGGCGAGGACATGGGCCACCCTAGCCCTAGCACCGGCCAGAGCGGCGCTCGCGGGGCCCGGGTGTGGGGGGTCAGAGGGCTTCGGCGACGGGGCCTTGGGCGGTCGCCTGGGGCCGGGGCTCGGCGCAGCCGGCCAGGACGGCGGTCGCGCAGACCTGTGTGGCGTCTCCCAGCAGCCCTGGGTCCAGGGTGCCGGTCCAGGTGTGGCCTTGCTGGGACAGGAGCACGCCGGCGGGTTCGTCGCAGGTGCTGCCGGGCTGCACCCAGATCTCGTGCACCAGGCCCGACGCCACCGTGGCCGACACCGCCAGCTCCCCATCGGTGCCCAGCTCATCGGCCGTCCACAGGGTCAGGGCGCCATCACAGCCGAGCTGCACGGGCGTGGTGATCTCGCCCTGCACGCCACAGGTGTCTTCGACGACCAGGGTGAGCTCGTCCAGACCCTCGAGTTCGGCCCACGGCAGCCCCAAGGTCCAGTGGGTCTGGCTCTCGAGCGCGTCTTCGTCCGTTGCCTCCTCGTCTGTCTCGGTGTCCTCGTCGGCGGCCTCCTCGTCGCCCTGTTCTTCCTCCTCGTCGTCGCCCCCGGTGGCGGCGAGTGTGCGCGCGGCGGACGTCTCTTCCTCCACCTGTTCCTCCTCGGCGGCCGGGGTCTCCTCGTCGTCCGTCTGCTCCGGCGGATCCAGCGGCACCTGCTGCTCTCCGACCCACACGTGCACGGCGACCACGGCCCGCTTGCCAGGTGCGTCGACCCGGGCCGTCAGCTCGGCCTGCTCGGTCTGGGCATCGAGCCACAGGTCCCCGGTCGGGGTCTGCGTTCGGTCACAGGTGGCCCAGTCGCTGCAGGCCATCGTCCACAGGATCAGCCAGGCCATCACTCGCCTCCTTCTTCGTCAGGGGTCTCGCCGTCGTCATCGTCGCCGGCGTCGTCACCCCCCAGGAGGTCGCTCAGCGAGGTCCCGGTGGCCAGCTTCTCGGCGTTTACGAAGACCTGGGGGTGGAAGTTGATCACCCAGTTCAGCGCGGGCCGAATCGTGGGCACGAGACTGTCGTCGACCGACGCGACCACGTCTCCGTGGGCCAGGTCGGCCCGGGGCTTGTCCTGGCGGAACAGGCTTGCGGTCAGGGCGACGCTGGCGTTCGGGGAGAACGCGAACTCGAGGCCCAGGTGGGCGCTGGTGAACAGCTCAACCGGGAGCGTCTTGTCCGGTTCTGTGGTCACCCTTGCCACGCCGATGCCCATGTAGGGGTTGATCCGCCGGTCCTTCATGGTCTGCCGATCCGGGTGCCAGGTCAGCGGCTTGCCGCCTCGGTAGGGGGCATAGGCGACCACCAGCTCGAACGGGCGCACGACCGTGGGGGTCACGACGAGCTGTTCGCCACCGTCCACCGGCTCGGCCCCGAGCTCGTAGGACCAGGGACTCAGGCCGACGCCCATGCCAAGTCTCAGCGCACCCCGGTAGGCCGCCAGCGGAACGAGCTCGACGGAGTTGGACCACAGGGACTCGGTGGTCTCCTCGGGGGGAGCTTCGGGCTCGTCGCTTGCGTCGTCTGGGTCCGGCGCTTCGTCGGCGGCCGGGTCGGTCTTGGGAGTGCTCTCCTTGCTCAGGCCCAGGGCGATGGTGTAGGCCTGGCCTGGGACCCGAGGCGCGGTGAGGTGCCGGTCGATCACCAGCGGCGGGGTGGCCACGTCGGCGGTCTTCTGATCGAGCTCCCACTCCCCGGGCTGGCCGGTGGCGATCGGGCCTTGGGCGGCGACCGTGAGCGTGCGGTCCGCCGCCCGCCGGGTCAGGACCCACACGCTGCGGTAGGGCTGCAGGTAGACGTCGTGGTGGGGCACCAGCTCAGCGGCCGCATCGGGATCGGGCTGACGCCAGGTCTTGAGCAGGGTCCGGTAGGCGTCCCCCGCGGCGTCGACGCACAGGAAGTAGGGACTGTGGGCCGGCTCGATGCCCGCGAGGGCCCGGATCTCGCTGTCGCACCAGTCGAAGCCGGGTGAGGGTGGCAGCGGGTCCGGGGGATCGGGACGCTCGGGGGATGTGGCCGCCAGGGTGCAGGTCACGATGATCCCGAATTCGTCCTTGGCGGACAGCGTGACGCCAGGCTCAAGCGTCACGTCGGCTGGCAGCTGGCCGCCCTCGAGCCGGACCCACCGGCCGTCCAGCCGGACCGCCTTGGCGGCGGCTTCCTTGTAGAAGAGGACCGACGTGCCGTCCTCCTCTTGCACTGTGCAGTCCGCTGCCCAGCCCACTCCGGTCAGGATCCACATCCACATCTCAGTCTCCTCGCCGCGCCACGGCGTCGTGCAGGCCCTCGAAGCGCTGCGGGTTTCGGGCCAGAAAGGTTCGGAAGCGGCGGCCCCGCCAGGCCGAGACGTCTCCGGTCACGCGGCTGGCCCCGGAAGCGATGAGCCAGCGCACGTCTTCCAGCTCGCGGGCCGTGGTCGGATAGCGGGCCAGGAGGGTCGTGTGGCCGGCCGCCTGGCCCCCGTCGGGCAGCTGGAGACTGGCAGTCACCCGGGTCTGCCCGGCCTGGGGCAGCAGGGGTCGACCACCGCAGGTCCCGGGGAGGCCGATCCGGTAAGTACGACTCTCGCCGGCGGCCAGCTGGGCGCTGGGCACACCACAGGCCACGACCCTCGCACCGACGGTCCGCCCGGCGACAGTGACCGCGCAGTTGCTCCCCAGGAAGAGCTGCCGCGGGGCCTGGAGTGGTGCCGCTGCGGTGAGACGGACGTCCAGGTGCCAGGGCTCCCCGGGCAGCGCGGACGCGGGTGCGCCGAGGGCGAGGGTCGCCCGGACCGGCCCGTCGCTGGCGTCGCCGACGAACTTGGTCTGGGTGGCCGGCTTCTGGGGTCCATGGCCCGGGGCAAAGTTCAGCCGGACGCCGCTGGGAAAGCCCGAGATCCGCCGGGCCGGCACCATGATGGTGTTCCCCTGGTGCCGGTGGGTCAGGTTCAGGCAGTGGCCCAGCTCGTGGGCGATCTCCCGGGCCAGCAACAGCTGCTGCAGGCTTGGGTCGCCGCCGGCCGCGGCACGGGTCGTGGCCGTGGCCACCACGGCGGCCTCGCGGTAGCCGCCCTTGAGCTGGCGATCGAACATGAGGCCGAAGAGCTGGGCACCGTGGTGGACCACGCGGCCGACCAGGAAGAGGTGGGCGGCCCAGGGTGTGGGGGGTCGCTGGCTGCGGGCCTGGCTCAGCTGGTCCAAGAGGTCGCCCTCGCGCCAGGAGTCGCGCTGGGGGAGGGAGACGCCCGGGTGAAAGCTGGTCTCCACGCCGACCCCCCGCAGGGCCTGCTGGACCCAGCGCTTGACGTCATCGCCGGGCATCTGCTCGGGGGACTCCGCGCTGATCGCCACACCCAGGTGTGCCATGTCGTGCCTCTGGCTGCCGGGGAGAGATTATGCCAGAGAGGAGTGGAGCGGTGCGGTAATGTGCGGGTGTGCTCGCAGGAGGCAGCCGTGGCGGCGGACCTGACCCAGGTCAAGCAAGGCGAGGTCGAATCCAACACCGGGCGCTTGGTTGCGGCGCTGGTCTTCTCTAGCCGCGACTTCATCGTGTTCCTCGATCAGGAAGACGAGGTGTGGTACTGGACCACCGACCGCTGGCGTACTTCGAAGGAAGCCTGGGACCTGATCGGCACCTTGCATTCGCTGTCGAATGACCCGCTCATCGGCCTCACCCCAGAGGTCAGGAAGGACCTGCGGATGCAGGTCGCCAGCGCCATCGCCAATGCCATGCAGGGACGCCGACCGGATCCCGCCGTGGCGTCCCGGCTGACGGCGCGATTCGCGCGGGCCAAGGCGAACATGGCCAGGAAGTGGGTCGTCGAAGCCGCACTGGGCACGACCCTTCTCTGCTGTGGGCTCGGTGCCGCTGGACTGACTCTGGTGGCATGGCAGGGCCATGCTGACCTCGTGGGCCTGGACATCATGACCGGCGCGCTGGGGGGCGCCCTCGGTGCGGCGGCTTCCCTGCTCTACCGCGCAGGCGACCTGCTCGATGACCCGGCTGGGGCCACCCGTGCCCAGTACCGCCTGGATGGTTTCGCGAGGATCGCCTGGGGAGCGGTCGGGGCGGCGTTCGTGGCCGCAGCCATCAAGGCGGATCTGGTGCTTGGCATCGCCATGAACAGCGGGCACGAGACGGAGCTCATGTTCGCCATGGGCTTCGTCGCTGGCATCAGCGAGAAGTACGTGCCGGGGCTCGCAGGCCGCCTGGCGGGCGAAGGGGCTGGCGACGACGCCGGCGACGCCCAGGCGCCTACCGCACAAACATCCGAGCATTCCGGAACAGCCGTAACCAAGGACCCTCAGCCCCCCATTCCCGCGGAACCCAAGAATTCGTCACAGAACGGAACACCCGCTCCGGATGAGGCATCAGGATCGTCGCCCGACCGTCCGCCGACGCCAGGGCAGTGATGCCCCCGGGGCTTCCGTTCGGGTTCGCTGGATAGGTCCTCGCCACGCTTCCCCGGTTGTCGACAAACCGTCCGGCCACCAGCGCGTTCGCGCATTCGGAGTCGTCGTCGAACATTACGCGCCCCTCGCCGTGGGCCACGGCCACCGGCAGACGACTGCCCGCCATGCCAGCCAGCAGCACGCTCGGGCTCTCCAGGATCTCCACTGTGCTGACCCGAGCCTCGAACTGTTCGCTTCGATTCTTCACGAACCGAGGCCACGCCTGGGCGCCGGGGATCAGCTCCTTCAGCTGCGACAGCATCTGGCAGCCGTTGCAGACCCCCAGGCTGAACGTGTCCGGTCGGCCAAAGAACGCGGCGAACGCGGCCCGGGCCACCGGGTGGAACAGCACGCCCTTGGCCCAGCCCCCAGCGGCGCCCAGCACGTCGCCATAGGAGAACCCGCCGCAAGCGGCCAGGCCCTGGTAGGTGGTCAGGTCGTCCCGGCCGGACAGCACGTCCGACATGTGCACGTCGATGGCATCGAAGCCAGCGGCGGCGAACGCGGCGGCCATCTCCAGCTGGCCATTGACCCCTTGCTCCCGCAGGATGGCGACCCGGGGGCGGAGGGTGTTCGCGAACGGGGCACAGACGTCGTCGGCCGGGTCGAACGTGAGCACCGGTGAGATGCCTGGGTCGTCGGCGTCGAGCAGGGCGTCAAAGGCCTCCTGGGCGCAGGTCGGGTCGTCGCGCAGGGCCTGCAGCTGGTGGCTGGTCGCCCCCCAGGCCCGGTGCAGGTCCACCAAGGGCTCGTCCAGGAGGATCCGGCCGTCGGCGAACAGAGTGACTCGCCGGTCGTCCGTGGGCGCCCCGAGCACGCGCACACAGCCTGCCAGCCCCGCGGCCTCCAGCTGGCGTGTCACCACCTGCCGGTCGGCGTCCCGCACCTGGAGCACCCCGCCGGGCTCTTCGGCGAACCATGATCCGACCTCGGGGCTGCCCTGGAGCGCCAGGCCGGTCCGTCCAGCGAACGCCATCTCCAGCGCCGTCACCAGCACCCCGCCGTCGCTCACGTCGTGCCAGGCCAGGGCCACCCCGTCCCGGATCAGGGGCCGCAGGGCTTCGAGCAGGGCCTTGAGCCGGCGGGGGTCGTCCAGGTCCGCCGGCTCTGCGCCGAGCTGTCCGTGGACCTGGGCCAGGGCCGAGCCCCCGAGCCTGGCGGCCCCGGCGCTCAGGTCCACGTGCAGGAGCACCGTCTCGCCTGCGTCCAGCCGGAGCTGGGGTGTCACGTGGCGGCGCACGTCCAGGACCGGCGCAAAGGCCGAGATGACCAGGCTCAGGGGTGCCGTGACCTGGTGCTCGCCGACGTCGTCGGTCCAGCGGGCCCGCATGGACATGGAGTCCTTGCCCACGGGAATGCAGATGTCCAGGGCGGGGCACAGCGAGAGCCCCAGTGCTTCGACCGTGTCGTACAGGTTCGCGTCCTCGCCCGGGTGCCCGCCTGGGGCCATCCAGTTGGCGGACAGCACGATGCGGTCGGTGGACTCCAGATCCACGCCGGCCAGGTTGAGCAGCGCCTCGCTGACCGCCAGGCGGGCGCTGGCTGGCCCGGAGAGCAGGGCCACTGGCGGCCGCTCTCCCAGGCTCATGACCTCGCCCGTGAAGCCGGTGTAGTCGGTGGTGGTGAGGGCGCAGTCCGCCACGGGGACCTGCCAGGGGCCGACCATCTGGTCCTGCACCACGGTGCCGGTGATCGAGCGGTCACCGATGGTGATCAGGAATTCCTTGCTGGCCACGGTGGGCAGCGCGAGCACCCGAGCCAGGCACTCGCCCAGGTCCAGGCCTGTGGCGTCGAAGGGGATGCGCTCGGGGGTCGCTCGCACGACGTCCCGGTGCATCTTGGGCGGCTTGCCCAGGAGCACTTCGAGAGGCATGTCGATGGGGGGCTGGCCCAGCAGCCGGTCGCCCAGCACCAAGGTCTTGTCGCCGGTGGCGCAGCCGACCAGGGCCCACGGGGCGCGCTCTCGCTCGCAGATGGCCGCAAAGACCGGCAGGTCTGCGTCGGAGACGGCGAGCACGTAGCGCTCCTGGGCCTCGTTGCACCAGATCTCCATCGGGGACAGGCCGGGCTCGTCGCAGGGCACGTCGCGGAGCTCGAACACCGCCCCCCGCCCGGCGTCGTGCACCAGCTCCGGGAGGGCGTTCGACAGGCCGCCAGCCCCCACGTCGTGCACCGAGGCGATGGGGTTCTCCAGGCCCAGGGCGATGCAGCGGTCCAGGACCTCCTGGCAGCGCCGCTCCATCTCGGCGTTGGCACGCTGCACGCTGGCGAAGTCCAGGTCCTCGGAGCTCTCGCCGGTGGCCATGCTGCTCGCGGCACCGCCTCCCAGGCCGATGAGCAGAGCAGGCCCGCCGAGCACGATGATGGCTGCGCCCTTGGGGATGCCGTCTTTTTGCACGTGACCGGGCCGCACGTTGCCGTAGCCGCCGGCGATCATGATGGGCTTGTGGAAGCCTCGCCACTCGGTGCCGCCGCCGACCGCGGGTGTCTCCAAGCAGAAGGACCGGAAGTAGCCGGCCAGGTTCGGGCGGCCGAACTCGTTGTTGAAGGCGGCGCCGCCGATGGGTCCCTCGAGCATGATGTCCAGGGCGGAGGCCATGCGCGGCGACGTGCCCACGCCGGCCTCCCAGGGCTTCGGTGCCCCGGGCAGCTTCAGGTCGCTGACGCTGAAGCCGCAGAGGCCGGCCTTGGGCTTGCCGCCCCGGCCAGTGGCGCCCTCGTCGCGAATCTCGCCGCCGTTGCCGGTGGCCGCCCCAGGGTGCGGCGAGATGCCCGTGGGGTGGTTGTGGGTCTCCACCTTCATCAGCATCGACGCGGACTCGCGGTGCACGCGGTACTGCCGGTCGTGGCCGTCGGGGAACCAGCGTTCCACCACGTAGCCGCCGACCACCGCCGAATTGTCCTTGTAGGCGCTCTCGGTGAAGCCAGGGGCGTGCCGGTGGGTGTTGCGGATCATGCCGAAGAGGCTGTTCGGCTGAGACTCGCCGTCGATGGTCCAGCTGGCGTTGAAGATCTTGTGGCGGCAGTGCTCCGAGTTGGCCTGGGCGAACATCATGAGCTCGGCGTCGCTGGGGTCCCGGTCCAGCTCGGTGAAGGCGTCGACCAGGTAGTCGATCTCGTCGGTCGCCAGGGCCAGGCCCCAGGCCGCGTTGGCAGCGATCAGAGCGTCTCGGCCCTGGGCCAGGACAGGCACGTGTCGCAGGCCACGAGGCGCCTCGGTCTGGAAGAGGGCCTCGCAGGCCGCGGTGTCTGGCAGCACGGCCTCGACCATGGGGTCGTGCAGCAGCGGCGCCAGGACCTTGGGGTCCGCGGGTCCCTCCAGTGCCCAGCCCACTGCCCTCTCGATGCGCCGCACCGCATCGAGGCCACAGTTGGTGGCGATGTCGGTGGCCTTGGACGACCAAGGAGAGATCGTGCCGGGCCGGGGGGTGACGACCAGGTCCAGATCCGGGGTTGCGGAGGGGGCCGGGTCCGGGCCATAGGTCAGCAGCGCGTCGAGCACGGATCGTTCTTCGGCCGTCAGCTCGCGGGCCGTGTCGACCAGGTGGACCCACCAGGCCTGCAGTCCGGTCAGCGCCGGGGCCCGTTCCTGGGCAGCCGACAGGGCCTTGGCGAGGCGGAAGTCCGAGCGGGCGGGACCACCGATCAGGGCAAGCATCGCAGCGCCTCCTGGATGAGGCCGCGGCTAACCGGACGCCGGCGCAGGCTCTGGGGCAGGCCGGCAACGATCGCCTGCGAGGTCACCGCTGCCCCCCGGCAACCGGAGGCTCTTCGCGCTGCGCCAGTCGCCGGAGTGGCACGGAATTGCGCCACAACCCGGCCTGGCGCTGCGCCAGTCGCCGGAGTGGCACGGAATTGCGCCACAACCCGGCCTGGCGCCGCGCCAGTCGCCGGAGTGGCACGGAATTGCGCCACAACCCGGCCTGGCGCCGCGCCAGTCGCCGGAGTGGCGCCAGGGCGCTCAGCCCCGGCACCGGCAGCTCAGAGCCCCAACTCCTCCTCCAGGATCGGCAGCCACTCGTCTGGCTCGTACCCGTTGCTGACGTACGCCACGACCCCCGCGGAGTCGATGATGTAGTCCGCTGGATACGCCGCGGTCGGGAAGCGGTTCAGGACCTCGTACTCGGCGTAGACCCGACCCCCGGGGTCCACCAGGATGGGAAAGCTGATGCCCAGCGCGTCGCGGAAATAGACCAGGTTGTCTACGCTCTCGTCCTGGCCCGCCATGCCCCAGACCACCAGGCCGTCGTCCTTGTAGGTCTGCCACACCGACTGTTCGACGTCCGAGACCTCGGACGGACAGATCGGTCACCAGGTCGCGAACCAGACCAGCACCACCGGGTGGCCCAGCTGGTCGGACAGCCGGTGCACGTTGCCGTCCAGGTCCTCCAGGGTGAAGTCCGGGGCCGGCTGGCCCACCGCGAGCACGGAGACCCCTTCGTCGCTGGTGGCGACCACCGGCACGGTGACCACGGGCTCGTCGGGGTCGTTGGTGGCCAGGCAGAGCTCGGCGTCCAGGGGTGTCTCGCTCCCGTCGTCGACAAAGCTCAGGACCACGTCTGTGGACTCACCCGGGGCCAGCGCCAGCTCGTCGGCGTGGAAGGCGAGCCGGGGGTCGCTGACCTCTGCGCCGGTCAGCGTCAGTGTGTCGGCACCCAGGTTGGTCACCTCGAGGGCCCGCGTGCCATCCCCATCGTAGAAGTAGAGGGTGGACGACTCGATGTCGGCCTCTGGGGACACGATCGACCGGTCGTGGTCCCAGACCGACATGTAGCCCCAGTCCGCCACGTAGACCCGCTCGTCGGTCAGCTCGACCGCCAGGCCGAAGTGCTGGTTGCGCTGCTTGCCCAGTGGGCTTGGTGCACTGGGATCGGAGACGTCGATCAGGACCAGATCCTGGTGGCTGACCGCCGCCAGCAGGTCGCCGGCCACGCTGACCCCGCCGATGCTTCCGATGTCGTCGATCACGCTCACGAGCGCTGGCGCAGCGGGGTCCTCCCGGTCGAAGATCGCCACGCCACCGCCGCCCAGGGCCACGTGGATCGTCGTCTCGTCCGCTGCCAGGTCCCAGGCCCCGACGGCCCCGTCATGGGCGCCCACGATCATCGGCGCGGTGGGGTCCGACAGGTCGACGGTGACCAGCCCCAGCTGGGTATCGGCCACGTAGCCCCACGAGTCCACCACCTCGAGCTCGTAGGGGGTGGCCAGCCCGGTGGCGGTCGCCACGGTGACCAGGTCGTCGGAGTCGGTGAGGTCCACCACGGTCAGGGTGCCGTCCAGGCCCAGCACCGCCAGGTAGGGGTCGACCCAGCCCATGCCCACGGGCTTGGTCAGATCCGACGAGCCCCGCTCGACGACGAGGGTGGGGTCGGAGACGTCGAACACCGCCAGCCGCGCCCGGAAGTTGTCGTTCCAATTCGTCACCGCCACCCGATCCCCGGACAGGGGTTCGAGCTTCAGGAAGCGGTCCTGGGCGTCCCAGGGGAACTGGTCCGACAGCGTCGGCGCATCGCCCGACACGTCGAACACGATCAGACCGCCTTGGCCCACGGCGAGCACCAGGCCCCGGTCGGCCAGCACCTCGAGGTCGGCGAGCTCGTAGAAGCTCCCGGACTGCGCGTCCTCGACCCCGCCCCAGAGCGTGATCGGGTCGGCGGGGAGCGAGTCGGGAGCCTCGCAGGGCCCGGTCAGGGTGGCATCGGTGGGGGTGCCGGAGTCTGTCTGGGCGGTGCCGGAGTCGGTCTGGGCGGTGATGCCGCCGCCAGGGGGCGGAGGGGGCGGCAGGTCGGTGCCACAGGCCAGGAGCGAGAGGAGGGACCACATGCCCCCAGGATGCCCCAGGGTCGCCGTTCGTTGCACGGCGTCGGTCGTCCCTCAGAGTTCCTGGGCCGACCCCCAGGGTCGCTTGATCAGGATGCGCTTGGCTTGGAGCTTCACCGGCTCGCTGATGCGGCCATCGGCGGCCATGGCAAACGCCGCGGCAAAGGCGTCGATAGTCGGGAAGCGGCGCTTGGGGGTCTTGGCCAGCCCGACCGCCAGGACCCACTCGACCTCTTCGGGCACGTCCATGTGGTCCCTGGGGCGGGGCGGCTGGCTGGACAGAGTCGCGTACATCAGGCCTCGGGCATCCCGGCCGTGGAAGGGCCGCCGCCCCACCAGGCACCGGTAGGCCACCGCGGCCAGGCCGAACTGGTCGGACTTGTCGGTGACCTCGTCTCCCCGGAGCTGCTCGGGCGCCATGTACCCGGGGGTGCCCAGCAGTCGGTCCCGGGTCATCGTGGAGTCGCTGTCCTGGAGCTTGGAGATGCCGAAGTCCACCAGCTTCCACCGGCGTGCCCGGGCCTTGCCCACGTGGAACAGGTTTCCGGGCTTCACGTCCCGGTGAACGATGCCGGCCTCGTGGGCCGCCCACAGGCCTTCGGCGGCGTGGGACACGACCTCGACGGTCTCTGGAAGGGACAGTCGCCGCAGGCGCCGGAGCCTGTCGCCGAGCTCCTCACCCTCCAACAGCTCCATCGCCAGCCACGCCGGGTCGCCCAGGTGGACCTCGAAGGGGGACACCACGTGGGGGGACGAGATGGCACCCAGCAGCTCGGCCTCGCGCTGGAACAACGCCAGGTTGCGGGGGTTGTGGGCCGACCGGCCCAGGAACTTCAGGGCGGCCCGGGTGCCGTTGGCCACATGGGTCGCGGCATAGACGTCGCCCATTCCGCCCTGTCCGATGCGGGCCTCCAGGCGCCAGGCGCCGTGCACCTGGCCGGCCCGTTCGCCTTCGCCTCGCTGGGCGCGCGCCAGCTGTTCCTGGGCCTCGGCGAGGGCCCAGCCCTGTTCCTGGACCTCGCGCCACGCCCGCTCCATCTCGACGACCGCGCGGTCCGTGGCCTTGCGACTCAGGCGGGCCAACAGGAAGGTCGCCGCCAGGACGAGCTGGACCAGCGCTGCGTAGAGCACCTGCTCAAAGGTCCCCAGGTCCGTGGCGCGGATCAAGCCCGGGTCGACGCCCACGCCCAGGGCCAGCAGGGCCATGGGTCCCGCGAGCATGACCGCGGCGACCGCATAGGAGCGGGTCGCGGCGCTGGCGTCTCGGCTGTGGCCGAAGAACCCGATGGGCAGCATCATGACCATCGGGGCCGGCGAGAAGAAGCCGTAGTAGGCGCACGCCGAGATGCCAGCCAGGTTGCAGGCCGTCAGCACGAGCCCGGCCTTGCCCGAGCTGTAGTTCTCGCGGTGCCGGATGTGCCAGTAGAACCAGGCGTAGACCGCGACCATGACCACCACGGAGCCCTGAAACCCCAGCCGGACCAGCTCGTCTCCCGGGACCAGGAAGCCACAGGCAGCCCCCAAGACACCCAGGCTCCCAGAGACCACGAGGAAGGCACGGGTGCGCAGGATCTCGTCGGACTCCAGAGCGTGGCTGGAGCGTTGATCCCCACGGGTGGGCTGCCAGGTGGCGTCGGCAGTCCCTTGGGGCCAGGACTGTGACACCGGGTTGGTGGGCTCGGCAGACACTGCAGAGTCCTATTGTGGCGCAGCGAGGCAGACCGCGACCTTGACCTCTGCCCATGAAACCGACGCGAAACCGCTGACAGGGCATCCCCGGGATAGGGACGCCGGCGCCAGGGCCGCACCATCCTGCGGAGCGCCCCGGGGGGAAGCGTGAACGTCCTGTTGGTCAGCAAGGACCTGGATCTGTGCCGAGCCGCCGGCCGGGCCCTCCGGGGCCGCGGGCACCGGGTCAAGGTGCGGCAGGGCCTGGACACCGCCCGAGAGCTCCTGGCCGAGCGTCGACCGTCGCTGGTGCTCCTGGACCTGGACCTGGGGCGCGACACCGGCATCGCGCTGCTGGAACAGCTGCGGGTCTCGATGCGCCACCAGCAGACTCCCGTCGTGGTCACCTCGGCCCTTCTGCGCGCGGGCAACGCCTTCGTGACCCGCTGCCTGCAGGAGCTCGGGGCGGCCTGCTTCATGGAGCGGCCCGTGCCCACTGGCGACTGGCCATTGGTGCTGGAGCGGGTCTATGGCGGCGAGATCTTCGGCCAGCAGATCCGGTCGCTGTCCCACACCGCCACGAGTCGCAGCCACGCCGGCAGCTCACGGGGCACGTCCAGCGGCTTCAGCAGCCGGCGCAGCGCGGCCCGGCGACTGCTCGGAGCCCGCAGGGGGCGGGACCAGGACAGCGTGGAGCCCGACGAGCAGTCGACCTGGTCCATGAGTGGGGTCTCGAACCCCCAGAGCGACTCCCGGACCGCCAGCAGCACCCACGAGCGGCGGGTGGATCTCCAGGACCCCCGCAGCCTGGTGTTGCGCCTGCGTCGCGAGCTGACCATCCTGGGCACCGTGCCGGATCGGGCGGCCCTGGCGATGCCGCTCGAGGCCCCGGCTCGGCGGGCTCAGCGGTACGCCAAGCGCATGCGCCGCCGCTACGAGCGCTTCACGGATCCACACAGCCAGCCGCCCGAGGTGATCGCGCTGGCCACGGACATCCTGGCCCGGATCGATCAGGCCCTGGCCCGTGTCGCCCAGGCCAGTGCGTCCGACGCCGACTCGGCGTCGAGCGTGGTCTCGAGCGTGGGGCCAAGGCACGGCTACGACGAGCTGATGGCACTGGGTCGCACCGCGCTGAGCACCGGTCGGCCGGCCCAGGCCCTGAGCTGCTTCCGCGGGGCCCGAAGCGAGCGCCCCGGCGAAGCCGAGCCGCTGGCCTGGCTGGGCTGGGCCCTGGCCATGGACAAGCGACGCCCCAAGGAGCAGCGCTTCAAGGAGGCCTTTCAGTACCTGAAGCTGGCCGACCAGTTCGACCCCACCCTGGCCGAAGGCCAGCTCTTCCTGGCTCGGCTGGAGCTGGAGCAGGGCAAGCCCACCGTGGCCGCGGCCCGGCTCAGGCGCCTGTTGAAGCACCACCCGGGGCACGCCGAGGCCCAGAAGCTCCTGACCAGGGCGCGGGGCTAGATCTAGGAATCGCGCGTCGGCGGACCGCCCCCAGCACCACCAGGAGCCAGAGCGCCAGGCCTCCCGGCCCTGCCGCACCGGTCGCGCAGCCGCAGCCCTCGCTGGCGGCGGACTGATCGTCGGTGCACTCGGGGGCCTGGGGCCAGTCCAGCGTGAAGTGCCAGTCGTCGGTCCAAGGGCCGGCGTTGCCCGCCAGATCGATCGCCCGCATTCGCAGCGTGCCGCCGTCCTCGTGGTTCAGCCGGCTCATGTTGGACAGGCAGGCGCCTTCGCCGGCGAAGATGCTGTCGGTCAGGCTGAAGGCCGTCATCACCAGGCCTTCATCGGTGTCCGGGACCACCTCGACCTCGTAGAGGACCTCCTCGTCGGCCGCGGCCACGTCGACCCAGGCAAAGACGCTGGAGCCGCAGGAGCTGGTCTGGAAGACCCCACACTCGACCTCGAAGGTCTCGGGGGACGCGATGGTCTGCTGGCTGGTGACGCCAGGGGTGTCTGGCGCGGTGTCGTCGCGCTCGGAGCCGGTGGTGAAGCGATGCACGACGGTGCCGTCCGAGACCGTGTAGACGGTCTCGGGGTCCAGGGGCTCGGACAGGGTCACGAAGGCATAGCCCTGGCGCCCACGGCTCTCGGCCCATGTGGTCGTGCTGGCGATGGCGACGCCGCTTGTGTCCTCCCGCACCACCAGCGCCTCGTCGAGAGGCGCCGAGGTCTCATAGAGCCACATCGGGCGCACATTCAGCGGCACCCCAAGCGCGTCGTGGGCGGGCACGGACACAGGGGACTCGTCGGCGCAGCTGCACGCCTGGGCGTCCGCGCTCAGGCCCAGGGCGAGGATCGACAGCAGGGCGGGGATGGGCACCTCTGGGCGGGACCCGGACATCCTGGCACGGCCGAGGGGCGGCCGCGACGGGGATCAGCTCGACAGCGCCTGGGAAGTCGGAGGCCGAGCGAAGGGGCCCTCCAGGGCGCTCAGACGATCGGCCGGCTCGGTCCGGCCGGCCAGGGTGCAGCAGCGGGCCGCCCGGGCCAGGAGCTCGGCCACGGCCTCGTCAACGCTGTGGTCGAAGCGCAGCTCCCGCTCGGCGGCACTGAGCTGCTCGTCCAGATCCCGCCAGCGGCCCCGGCCCGCGTCGCAGAGCATCAGGCCGACCCGGGCCCGGGCCCTGGGCTGGCCCAAGCCCTCGGCGTCGAAGTGCCGCCACAGGGCGGAGAGGTCCTGCTCTGCGTCGTCATACTCCCGGCGGTCCAGCCGAATGAAGGCCCGTGTCAGGCGGGCCTCGTACACCGTGGCGCTGGACATCGACTCCAGGAGCTCGATGGCCTGGTCAGCGTGCGCGGTGGCCTCGTCCAGGTCGCCCTCCTGCCGGTCCAACCAAGCCAGGCTCACCGCCACGTCGGCCACGCCCCAGCGGCAACCCAGGCGGGCGTACTCCCCTGCGGCCTGAATCAGCCCCGCCCGTGCCCGTGAGCGCTGTCCCAGGTGCAACAGGGCCTGGGCCATGATCAGCAGGCTGACCGCCGCGTCGACCTGCCGACCTGCGGACAGCAGCACCGCCCTGGACGCTCGGGCCAGCTCCAGCGAGCGCTGGTGCTGCCCAAAGCCGGCGGCGACCACCGCCCGCTTCTGGGTGGCGACCGACCCCCCGACGGGGTCATCGTTGGCCACGGCAGCCTGCTCGGCGTGGGCCAGGTAGGCCTCGGCCTGTTCGAGCCGCCCCCGGTGCCGCTCGACGTCACCGGCCTCCATCAGGAGCTCGGGGATCAGCGGGCGCCACCGGTGGCGGCGGGCGGACTCCAGGGCCCGCTTCATGATCTGGGCGGCCGCCTTCCACTCTCCCCGGTGCCGCAGGAGGCCGCTCGCCATGAGCGACTGCTGGCCCCACTGGAGGTCCGCGGCTGGGACTCTGTGCTCGATCAGGCCCTTGCGCCACTGGTCGATCAGCTCTTCGGCCAGGCGGAGATCACCCCCCTCCCACTGGGCCTGGGCGGCGTCTCGGAGGGCGGGCAGGACCTCTACATGACTCCCCGCCGCCAACAGGTGCCGCGCCCGGCGGGTCAGGTCCCTGCAGCTCGTGCGGTGCTCCAGGAACATGCCGCATGCGAGGTGCCACAGCACCGCCCGGCCAGCGGCCCAGGCCTGCTGGACCAGGACCTCGCGCAGCATGCCGTGGACGAAGGACCAGTGGCGCCCCGGTCCCTTGGGTCCCGTGGTCGCGAGCCGCCGGTCCAGCAGGGCCTCGACCGCCTGCAGATCCCCGCGGACGCCCACCTCGGCGCACATGTCCTGCCACTCGCTGGTGTCGACGTCGACCCCTTGCAAGGCCGCCAGCTCCAGACCCAGCCGCGCCGTCATGGGAAGACCGCGCAGGGCCTCCTCCAGCGGCTTGGCCCAGACCTCGTAGAGGGTCCCGGGAAGGCGGGTCTCGGCACCTGGCTGGAGACGGAGTCCGTCGCTGGACGGGATCAACAGGCCGCGACTGACCCAGTCCCCGATCAGCTGGACCGCGAACAGCGGGTTGCCTGCGGTCCGGTCCTCGACCCGGGCGGAGAGGGTCGGCGCCAGGCCGAGCAGCTGCCGAACCAGGGCACGGCGGCCTTCGGTGCCCAGAGGGCCCACGTGGCACACGTCCACGCGGGGCTGGGTCGGCAGGGTGCGCAGCGCGGCTTGGACCCATGGGCTGGGGTCGCGTCCTGTCAGGGCGACCGTGCCGACGATCAGGATCGGGGGACCCTCGCCAGGCTCGCGCCCGGTCAGGTGGGGCAGCAAGCCCACGGACCCCTCGGCCCACTGCAGATCGTCCAACCAGATGATCAGCGGTCGCTCGGTCGCCAGGCACTCCAGCGTGCCGAGCAGGTCCCTCTGACGGGACAGGCCCGGGTCCTGGGACCGCGTGGGGGACGGGACCGCTGGATCCGTGAGCGCCCGGGCGAGCATGTCCGCCTGGGCGGGCCGACCCAGGACCCGGGCCGGCAGGACCTCGGCCAGGTGGTCGGGGACCTGGGCCGGGCCCATGCCGGCGGTGCCCAGGTGTCGGCGCAGGCTGGCGGCGAGGCCGTCCAGGGCGCCGGCCGGGTTGCTGTGGGGCACGTGCAGGGTCTGCACAGTGCCGGTCTCTCCCGCGGCCTCACAGAGCCACCGGGCCAGGTGGCTCTTGCCAGTGCCGGCGCTCCCCGAGAGCACGAGGGTGTGGGTGCCGCCCTTGAGCACGCAGCGCCGCAGCTTGGTCCACAGGGTGGTCTGGAGTGTGGTGCGGCCCACCACCGGCAACGCGCGCAGGGCGAACAGGGACTCCAGGGGCGGCCCCTCGCGAGGCGGCGGCTGGGGCCAGGACCGAGGCACGCCCCGGCCCACGTGGTCGGTGGTCTCGTCGTCGAGCTGCCACAGGGCCCGGGCGGCGTCGATGGCGTGCTGGGGGCGATCGGCGGGTGACTTCTCCAGGAGCCAGCGGAGCCAGTCCTGGAAGCCTGCGGGGCACCCACGCTGGGGCTGGAGCAGCGGCGGCGGCTTGAGTCGGTGGTCTTTGAGCACCTGGTCGCGGGGGCCCACGAAGGGCGGGCGGCCCGTGACCAGGGCCCAGGCCACGCAGCCCAGGCCGTACAGGTCGGTGGGGGCCCCGAACTGGCGCCAGGCGCCCACGATCTGCTCCGGTGCCATGTAGCTGGGGGTGCCGACCCGGGCGTTGCGCGGCTCCCCGGCCGGCCCCGCGTGCAGCGGGTGGGTGAGTCCGAAGTCGGTCAGCTTCGCGGCCCGAGGTCCCGGTTCGTCGGGAATCAGCACATTGCCCGGCTTCAAGTCCCGGTGGATGAGGCCGCTCGCGTGGGCATGGGCCAGGGCCCGGAGCAGCCGCAGGAGCAGGGCTCGAATCTGGGGCCAGGGCATCCGGCCCAGGTGGGGGATGAGGCTCTGGCCCTCGATCTGCTCCATCACGATGCAGGGCAGGCCCACGTGGGCGTCGGAGCCGCCGGGGCCCACCACGCCGTGGTCCAGGATGCGCACGATGGCCGGGTGGGACAGCCGAGCCATGGCCCGGACCTCGTTCCGCAGGCAGACCCTGGCCCACTCGTCGTCGGCGTGCAGGGTGGTGATGATCTTCAGGGCGGCCCGGGCCCGGGAGCGCCGGTGTCGCGCCGCCCAGACCTCGCCCATGCCCCCGCGGCCGATGCGGCGAAGGGGCAGCCAGGGCACAGGGCGGGATGACATGCCCTCCTCATCGGATCCCGGCGGCGGGTGTTGGAGCCCCTCCGACGGCCCGCCGTCCTACTGGACCTCGTGGGCCCCGATGTCCACCGTGCGGCCTGCGGGTCGGGCGTCGCCGTCGATGTCGGTCTCCGGTGAACGGTCCCGAACGCCGGCGTCGATGGCCACGCTCGCTGCGCTCAGGTACGGGCTGCGGGCTGCGACGTCGGCCAGACCGGGGTCCTCGCCGTCCAGATTGTCCTCGACCGTGCAGATCGTGCACGCGTCGGCGACCCCGATGGGCCAGCCGATGTTGTAGCGCACGGTCACGTCGCTCAGGGTCTCTTCGTCGACGTCGAAATTGACGGACTCGTAGCTGTCCTGGGGGTCGTAGAAGACGTTGTTCTGGACCCAGATGGTGTCCAGTGCGCCCTGGAGCTTCAGGTGGCGAGCTCCCTCGATGAAGGTGTTGTTCGTCACCGTCAGCTTCTCCACGCCCTGGACGCTGGTGACGTACACCGCCCAGCCGGTGTCGTTGTCGGCGAACAGGTTGTTGGCGACGGTCGCCTCGTTGCCGCCGATCCAGATGCCCTGGTCCAGCCTGTGGAATTCCTCGGGAGACGACTGGCTGCGCCCGACGTCGTGGATGGCGTTGCCCAGGTACTGGTTGCGCCGCCCGGTGTCGGTCTCCAGGACGCCCAGGATCGACTGGCCGCTCGACTCGCCACGGTCGCCGATGGTGTGGATGTCGTTGTAGGCGACCACCACGTCCTGGCCGTTGACCAGGACACCGGTCCAGCGGAAGTCCCGGATCTCGAAGCCCTGGATCACCACCTGGCTCACGTCGCCGACCACGACGCCGTAGTCCACGTTGCCGCCACCATCGATGATGGCCGAGCCCGCGGACTCTGCGGCAAAGGTGATGGGGCCCTCGGCGTTGCCGCCGGTGGTGATCTCGAAGCTGGTGTAGGTGCCGGCCAGCGCCACCCAGGTGTCCCCGGGGCGGGCCATGTCCGCCGCCGCCTGGAGGGTCCGCAGCGGACGCTCGGCGGAGCCCGAGTGACTGTCGTCACCATCCGGTGAGACGTAGTAGGTCTGGCCTTCGGTGGCCGTGGGCAAGGGGCCGGTGTCGTCGTCACCCGAAGAGCCGAAGGTCGGGTCTCCCTGGGTTCCAGCGCAGGCGAGCATCATGAGGAACATGCCTTCTGGTCGGCACGCTACCCTCGGGGCTTGAGGCAGCCGGAGGGAGCGGTGCACGACAAGCAGGCCTTGCTCCGACACTGGCGGGCCGAGCTGGGGGCCCGCGCTGCGTCCCTGGCGGAAGCCCAACAGTCCGCCCGTGCAGGCACCCGGGTCGATGGACAGCATCGACCGGAGAACCGGGGAGAGCGGGCGGCCGTGACGACCCAGGGGTACCTGGCCCAGGGCTTCCAGCTCCGCCTCGAAGCCATCGAGGAGGAGCTGCGGTTGCTGGACGAGGCGGGCCTGGGCCCCCGGGAGCGGGTGCACGTGGGGGCGCTGGTCTGCCTGGAGGACGCAGCGGACGGGCGCCACTGGATCCTGATCGCCCCGGGGGGCGACGCCAGCATGCTTCCGGGCGACGTGCGGGTCCTCAGCGTGCGATCCCCCTGGGTGCGGGCGTTGTACGGGCTGGAGGTCGGCGACGGGGGCGAGGTCCCGCGCTTGGGGGACGTGAGCATCGTCGCGATCCGCTAGCCTGTGCCGAGGGACCAGATGGGGTCGGATGTCCGACTCTCAGGACCAGACGGGGTTCAGTGTCCGCCGCGGGCCCGAATTGGCGCCCTGGAGGGGCCGGAGAAGCTCTCAGAGCGGCTCCCAGGCCTGGATCTGGGCCCAGAGCGGACACCGAACCCCACCTGGTCCGCCGAAGCGGACATCCAGGGTGGTCTGGTCCCCAATCTCGCCCTCAGACCGTCTCGATCCCCAGCGAGTGTGTCGTCGCACTCTTGGGCACTTCCCGGGGCTCGCCGCCCGTGCCGAACCAGTCGTCCATCGACGGGACCATGAAGGCGTACCAGTGCTGCTCGTTGCGGAAGTGGTGGGCCCGGTGGTGGGCCTGGACCCGGCGGAGCCAGGTGTTCTGGGGGACCCAGGGGGCGTGGGCCATCAGGTGGACCCACTCGTAGAGCAGCGCGGCGCCCGCGAAGCACACCGCACCGGTGAGCGCAGGGCCCGGCGGCAAGGCGAACCACCACAGCCCCGCGTGGATCGGCATCAGGGCCAGGATGATCGGCCAGGGTACGAAGATCGGCTCGAAGGCCCAGGGCTGCTGGTGGTGAAAGCGATGCACCCGAGCCGCCAGCGGGTCCAGGGTCAGCGGGCCGAGCTTGCGCGGGCGGAAGTGCAGCAGCACCACGTGGGCCGCCCACTCCTGGAAGGGCCAGTACAGGGCCACGCCGAGTACGACCCAGAGCTGATCGGCCGTCAACGGGCCTCCCACCAGGATCCGCGCCACCAACAACAGCGCCAGATTCAGGGCCAGCAGCCGGGGGGTCGGGGCCAGGAGCCACGCTTGTAGGACCCCGCCGCGGGTGTTGGTGCCCGGCAGATCCCGCACGCTCCGGGGCTCGGCGGGCAGGACGAGACGGTCGAGGAAGGCGTTCACGGGCTGAGGGTAGCAGCCTGATCAATGATCTACGGCCCCGTGTAGCTGTACACCCTCATCTCGTTCGGCTCCCCACCCACCACCAGGTCCCCGCTCTCCAGCATCGTCAGGGCCTCGGCCTTGTCCGAGCTGGTCAGGTCGAGCTCCACGGGCAGGGTGCCGTAGACGGTCCCGTCCAGCCCCACGTCGACCACCTGGCCGGACTCGTGGCTCAGGATCAGCAGCTGACCCGTGCGGCTGTCGTACATGCAGCTGGAGATGTCCTTGGCGTCGTCCTCGAGCAGAGCCTCGGCGTCGAAGGCCACGTTGACCACCAGGCTGCCGTCCTCGTAGGTCAGGTCACTGCCGCGAGCGGGCCTCGTGAACGTCCACACGATGCGCGGGCTCTTCTCGGAGCAGGCCCAGAAGGTCTCGGTGACCGGGTCATAGGCCACCCCCTCTCCACCCGCGTTCCGGGACTCCGGCTCGGGGGCAAAGGTCAGCTCCTGCCAGCTGGACACATCGACCGACGTGGCGTCGGCCGGCACCGTGCCGATCACGATCACGCTGGTCTCGGACACCAGCGCGATCTCCGGCTCCCCCTCGTGCAGCCCCAGGTACACGATGTCCTCGGTGTCCGAGTGGCTCACGTCCTCGAGCTCCAGCTCCCGGAGCACCGTGAAGTCCTCGGCCAGCTCGAACAGGCGGCGGTTGCTGTCCAGCACCGCCAGGTAGGTCTTGGTGTCCGGGATCCAGGTGATGCCGGACAGGTTCGACGTGATCTCGGCGATCTCGAAGGGGTCGCCGGCCGGCGTGTAGTAGTCCAGCAGCGACAGCGACGGCCCCGTGTCGCCGGTCTCGGCCGTCGTGCCGCTGTCCGTGTCTCCAGTCTCGATCGTGTCCGTGGTGCCGGTCTCGCCGGTCTCGCCGGTTCCAGAGTCCGGGACCGAGTCCGTCGGCACCCCCGTGTCCGTGTCGGTCGTCGGTGTGCCCGAGTCGGTCTGGGTGTCCGTGGTGTGGGGGATGCCACTGTCCCTGGACGACGTGGTGTCGTCGGTGCAGGCCAAGAGCAACAACAGGGCGGGCATCATCGACGCCATCAGAGCATGCCGTCCAGCGCTTCGGCCACAACCTTCCCAGCGATCTCCGAGCCCTCGCCACTGAAGTGGCAGCCATCCCCCCAGTAGCGCGCGTCCCCCGGCACCGAGGCGCGCACGTCGGCGACGGGCAGGCGGCGCTCGCGGGCGATGCGCTGGACCATGTCGTTGTACAGGTCCACGGCCTCGGCCACGGCCGGTGGGGGCATCTGCAGGATGAAGGCCAGGTCCCGGATGTCGCGGTTGGCGTCGTTGGCAGTCCACGGCTGAGGCAAGCGCAGCCCGTGGGTCGCCAACAGGACCGGGATCCGACCCCGCTCCGCCAGGGACAGGAAATTCAGCAGCTCCCGCCGGACCTCGCCGAGTTGGTTGCGCGTCAGGCGGCGATCCGACCAGCTGTCCGGGATGGGACGAGGCGCCGCAAAGGCCCGCCGCAGGACCCGCAGGATGGCCAGGTCCACCGGCTGCTTCTGCATGTGGCCCTCGGGAGGCAGGTGCTGGGTCGCCGCCTTTCGCAGGTCGTTGATGCCGTGGTAGACGACCACCACGTCGGGCTCGACGGTCCGCCACAGCCGCTCGAGGTCCTGGCCATTGCCCCAGAAGACCTCGCCTGGGATGCCGGCGTTGATCACCTCGACCACGCGGTCCGGGTGGCGCTCCTGGAGCAAGCGGCCGGCGACCGCCGGCCACGTGGACCCATCGTCCGGGGCGTAGATGTCAAAGGTGGTGGACCCGCCGATGGCCCAGATTCGGAAGCCATTGTCCGGCTTGGGCGCCCGCAGCTCGGCGCCGCGGAACCCCAGCTGGTTGATGGTGATCTCGTACTGGGTGCCCTTGATGTGGGCGCCGCGCTTGAGCTGGGGCCGCCCGCCGCCCGCCTCGACGGCGTAGAGCCCCGTCGGCTGCCCATCGACGCTGCGCACGCCGTAGGGCAGGGTCTCGTAGACCGCGGCGCCCAGGTTCACGCCGACCAGTCCCAGCACGGTGCCGACCACGGCGAACAGCAGCTTCTTGAGGAGCGACATCGGCTCGGATCCTACCGGTGGATCAGTCGAGCACGCTCAGGATGGGGCCTTCGTCGCCGGTCCAGGGGCCTGGATCCACGTCGGCCAGGGCCAGGATCGTTGCGCCCAGGTGCCCGCCGGTCAGGCGCACGCCGCCGCTCTCGTCGATGGCGCCCGAGGCCAGGTCCACCGGCTCACCGAACACGCTGTCGTCGTAGGCGCCGACCGCCTGACCCCCCTGCACGCCGGCGCCCACGAGCATGGCTGAAGTGAAGGTCCAGTGGTCCTTGCCCCCGGACTGGTTGATGCGGGGGGTGCGCCCCATCTCCGAGAACACGACCACCACCGTCTCCTGGGACAGCGGATCCCCAGACGGTCCCTGGCGGCTGTCCAGCTCGGCCATCAGCACGTTGAGGGCTTCGAACAGCTCCTCGTAGTTGTCGTGCTGCAGAGCGTTGTTCCCGTGGGTGTCCCAGCCCAGGTCCTGCCACCCGTCGTGGGTCACGAAGCCACACCGGGACAGGCCCCGCTCGAAACAGCTCAGGACGAGCTCGATCTGGCCCCCCAGGTCTCCGCTGACCGAGAGCTCGAGCTCGTCGCTCTGGTCCTGGACGTCGGCCAGGGCGTCCAGGGCCTGGCCGTACTCCCGGTAGAAGCGCTCGCTGTCACTGCCCGAGCGGGACCCGGCCTGGAGCGCCGCGGTGCGGTCCCGCAGCATCAGCGCCACCGGGTCTTCGGCCGTGACGGGCAGTGCGGCCACCGCCAGATCGCTCGCCGACAGGGCGGTGCCGTCGAGCAAGCTGGCGAACTGGCCGGCCAGCCCGACCCGCACCACCTTGCTGGTGTACAGGTCGGAGAAGCTGGGCCCCACGACCTGGACGTGGGGCAGGGTCAGGCCCGGGTCGCCATGACCGGCCAGGATGGCGGCCCAGTCGTCGGCCACCGGGTCCTGGGAGCCGGTCAGCAGCAGCCGGGTGCACATCTCGTGGGCGATGGAGCGGATCTCGATGCCGTTGATCACCGCGGTCCGGTCCCCATAGGCGCGGAAGAAGCCCGACACGTTGGGGCGCAAGCTGTTGTCGACGAAGGGGATGCCGTTGAGCTCGGCCGCCACGCCGTCGGGGTCGGCCTGGACACCGGACAGCGAGAGCATCTCCGGCGCGAAGCAGAAGGACTGGTCCCACCCGCCCCGGGCGAACACGAACAGGAAGCGGCGGTCCGTCGGCGCCGCGGCCGCCCAAAGGGGTGCCGGCACCAGCAGCCCAGCTGCTGCGGCCTGGAGCCAGCGTCGGCGGGTCCAGGTCATGTGCTGAGCATCCTGGGGTCCCGGAAGAGCAAGGTGAGCACCGCCGCCCAGGCCCCGTCGGCCCCGTCGGTGCCGCGGACGTGGGACCACAGCGCGTTCAGCTCCTCGCGCTCGGCGTCGGTCTGTCGCTCGGCGTACAAGCGCCACACCAGGCTGTCGAGGGCGCTGTCGAAGGCGGCGTCGCCGGGCTCGCTGTCCAGGTCCACCCCGGGCAACAGGGCGTCGCTCTCGTCGTCCAGCAGCTCCTGACGGACGGCGTGGCTGGCGGCGGCCTCGGCCACACGGCGGGCCACCAGCGCCTGGCTCACGCTGGGGCTCAGCTGTGGACTGGTGACGCTGACGCCGTCGACCCCGCCGGCCATCGTGCGGTAGCCCCGGTCGTCGTTGCCCAGCTGCTCGAAGCCTTCGGTGGTCCACGTGAACCCGGTCAGGTCCGCGAGGGCGGTGGCCAGCTGGCTCGGGGTGATCAGTCGGACGGTCACCGCCCCGTGGTCGTCGTCGCCCTCCAGCGGCCCATCGGCACCGTACTCCCCGGAGTCCGTGACCGCGGCCAGGAGCACCTTGAGGCGCAGCTCGCCGTCCTCGAACAGGGCCCGCAGGTGCTGCACGTGGTCGAAGTCGTCGACGGTCACCGGTCGGCGCCACAGGCTCTCCGCCACCGTCTCTGCGGCACAGGTCCGGAAGCGGGTGTCGGCAGCGATCGCCAGCCCCACCTCTGCCAGGCCGGACACGGGGTGCCCGAAGTAGCTGGTCTTCATGCCCAGGAAGACCTCGTTGTAGGGCTCGCGCTCGGGGTGGTAGTAGGTCAGCTCCTGGGTGTCGTAGATGTCGAACCACCAGAACCCGAAGAACGCGGCGGCCAGCGGATCCATCGTCACGTGGCACGCCAGGCAGGCCGGGTCTTCGCGCACCGCCTGTTCGGTGCCGTCCTCGTCGGCCAGGGTCGGGCTGCTGGTCAGGGTGACCGGCCGCGCCAGGTAGTCCTCGCACAGGAGCAGGCGGCTCACGGCGGCGGCTCGGGCCCGGTTGTAGTTGAAGGGGGTCGTGGCGTAGCGCCACCACAGCCCATTGCTGGCCAGGATGCCGACTGCGGGCCGCCCGTCGGTCCACGTGGACACGGCCCAGTCGTCGGTGTCGTCGGTCGACGTGAGCGGCCAGACCTGGCGCAGCAGCCCGTTTGCCAGGGTGTAGTCGGCGGTCACGATGTCGGTCCAGGGCAAGTCCTGGGCCGCCACGTGGGCCATCAGGCGCAGGGGCTCCTCGCCGACGGCGAGCTCGAAGGGGTGCTCCTGGGTGTCCTCGAGCTCGTAGTCCCGGTGGCTCAAGGGAAAGGTGTCGATGCGGGTCAGGAAGCGATCGGCCAGGAGCTGCACCAGGCGGTCCTCGAGCCGGGGGTCCTCGAGCAGGTCGTCGCGCACCTGGGCCAGGGCGTCGGGGTCGGCGTCGACCCGGTCCAGGTCGTCGAGGTCGGGCAGCACGCCCAGCAGGTCCAGGCTCATGCGCCTCAGCAGCCGGGGCGCGGGCAGCGGCTCGAAGCGCACGGGCTCCGTCCAGCTGTCGGGGCTCGTGGCCGAGTCCGTCGCCGGAGGGTCGGGCACCACCGCATCGGTGCACGCCAGCGCCAACCAGATCAGCCCGCTCACAGGGTCCTCATGGTGTCGGAGAAGGCTTGGAGCGCGGGTGCCCAGTCGTAGCAGAGCTCCCCGAAGGCCTCGTCGGCATAGGTCAGCGGCCCGCAGGCTTCGCAGTCGGCGCCAAAGCTCGCCTGGTACCAGTAGCCGTCGGCGGTGCGCACCCGGACGCTGCCCTGGGCCACGCCGCCACAGGTCGCCGTGTCCCAGGTGAGCTCGTCGATGAAGGCGGCGATGTCGTTCAGGTTCAGCGAGCCCATCGCGGTCAGGCTGTCGCCGCTGGGCCCATAGGTCCCGCTGGCGTCCAGGGACGACGCGTAGCCGGCCCCGATCAGACCCTCTGACTTGGGATAGCCGAAGCTCCCGTTGGTCTCGCCGGCCCAGGTCACGTCGTCGTCGTCGAACCGACCCTCGTAGTAGAACGCGCCGCCGGCGTAGTAGGTGTCGCCGTCGGGATCGGTGATGCCGAAGCTGGCCGGCGCCATGTTGAACACGTAGTCGGCGGCGTCGGGCTGGGGGTCGTCGGGCTGCTTGGTGTCCTCGAGGAAGGCCGCGATGCCGTAGAAGGTGTAGCCCTTGTCCGACGTGCAGGAGTCGGTGAGCATCGCGAAGATGGTCGTGCCGTCGCTGTTCGGACAGGACCCGTCGCGACCCTGGTCGAGCATCTCCAGGTACAGGTCCTTGAGCGCCACCTGGTCCGGCAGTCCGTGGTCCAGCAGGTCGTCGATCACGCCCACCAGCTCGTCGGCGGACCACGGCGCCTCTGGGATCTCCGGTCGCTCCCACCGGCCTGTGGCGGAGTCGCTGGGCGCGGCGCTGTCGGGGGCCTCTTCGCAGGTGCCGCCGGCCGAAGCCACGTACCCGTCCATGCACTCGGCCGCGTCGCCGGTGCAGGCGGCGAGCAGCAGGAGCCCTGTCATAGACCACACACCAGGAACGCGTCCAGCAGCCACAGGTCGTCGTCGACCACGCCGCCGCCGGGGGGCATGTCCAGCCCCTCCAGGGTGCGGGCCCGGATCCGGTCCGCCTGGCTGCGGACCTGGTCCAAGGTGTCGAAGGCCGTGCCCTCGGGGGCGCCGCGACGGTCCTCTGCGTCCGCCGTGTGACAGCCGTCGCAGTAGGTGGCGAAGAAGCCGCGCCCCCACCCCTGCCAGGTCACGTCGGGCAGCGCCGCACAGGCGGTGTCCGCGGCGGGCGTGGCGCTGTCGTCCAGGGGGGGCGGCGGGACGTCAGAGCCGTCGCCGCAGGCCCAGAGCCCGGTCCACAGCACGAGGGGTGTCAGCGCCGTCACCCCCGGAGGATGGCCCGAAGCGCCCGGCCAGCGCAAGGTGGTCCGCCCGCCTACAGGGACCGCTCGATGGCGGCCACGATCTCGTCGAGCTCGTAGTAGTTGTTGCCGTACACGAACGTGCCGTCCCGGTCGATGACCCAGTCCTGGGGAAAGGCCGCCGACGGGAACGCCATCTCGGTGGCGTAGTCGACGCTGACGCTGCCGTCGTCGTGGAGGAAGGGGTAGGTCACGCCCAGCCACTCCTGGAAGTCGCCGAGCAGCTCGGGATCGTCCCAGCCGATGCCCCAGACGACCACATCCTGGTCCTTGTACACCTGCCAGATGTCGTTCTCGATGTCCGAGACCTCGGACGCACACTGGGGTCAGCCAGGGGAGAAGAAGATGAGCACCACCACCTTGCCCAGCTGTTCCGAGAGCCGGTAGGTGTTGCCGTCGATGCCCGACAGCACGAAGTCCGGGGCTGGGTCCCCGATGGGGCCCAGGCTGCCGGCCTCGCCGGTGTGCAGCACGACCTGGACCTGGGGTTCATCGGCGTCGTCGGACGCCAGGCACACCGTCGCCTCGGCCTCGTCGACCTCGGACCACGTCACGGTCAGGTCCGCCGAGCCCCCGACCTCGACCACGGTCTGGTCCGCCTTGACCTGGAAGCGATCGTCGTCGACGGTGACCCCGGTCAGGGTCAGCGGCGCGTCGCCTCGGTTGGCCACCTGGAGCAGCACGCCCTCGTCGGCGCTCGCCAGGTAGACCTCGTCGGCGGACAGGTCCACGTCGGGGGCGCTGGCGGCCTGGTCCAGCTCCCAGACGCTCATGCGGCCCCAGTCGGCCACGTAGGCGCGGCCCTGGTCCCCCACCACGTGCATGGCCCACTGCTCGGTCTGCTTGGTGGCCTGGGGGATGGGGTCCAGGGGATCGGTGATGTCCATCACCACCAGGTCTTCCTGGGTGGTGGCGTAGAGCAGGGTGCCGTCGACGGCCACGGCCTGCACGCCGTTGCCATAGGCCACAAAACCGGACAGCACCGGCGTCGACGGATTGGAGATGTCCAAGACCGCCACCCCGTCGGCGCCGCTGGCGGCGTAGACCACACCGTCGCCGACCGCCACGTCCTGGACCCCGCCGCCCGCATCGACCCCGGACCCGATCTTGGGCCTCTCCGGGTCTGTCAGGTCCACCGGGACCACGCCCAGGGTGTTGTCGGCGACATAGGCCCAGTCGCCGTCGACCACCAGGTCCCAGGCACTGGCCAGCCCATCGGTCTGGTTCAGCCGTCGCGGCGCGTCGGGATCCTCCAGGGACCAGGTGTGGAACTCGCCGGTGTGGGTCACCACGTACAACAGGTCGCCGTTGATGCGCAGGCCCGACATGCCGGTCTCGTCATGGGACCAGATCGCCTGGGGCGACGACGGGTCCGACGTGTCGACCACGATCAGATCGATGTCGCGGTTGGTGGCGTAGATCCGGTCGCCTTCGCCGACCACGAGCTTGTAGTAGCGGCCCCAGGGGTAGTTCTCGGCCGGGTCCGGGTGGTAGCCCAGCAGGGCCGGGTTCTCCGGGTCCGACACGTCGAAGGCGACCACGCCGCCCTGGCCGCCGCCCCAGACCAGGCCCCGATCGAGCTCGGTCTCGACCTCGGTCAGCTCCATCAGCCAGGGCTCTTCCATGCTCTGGTTGACCTCGACCTGGCCCAGGAGGCTCAGGGGATCTGCGGCGAGCTCCTGGGGCGGATCACAGTGGTCTCCGAGCACCCCTGGATCGGGCGGGGTGTCCGTGTCGGTCGTGCCAGGGGTGGCCGAGTCGGTGACCGACGTCTGGGTCGTCGGCGTGGGCGGGTCGGGCAGGTCGCTGCCGCAGGCAAGGGTCAACAGCAGGAAGGGCATGTCCACGTGGGTCGTCCGTCTGGTCCTCCTGGGATGCTGACACGTCGCGAGCGGTTGCACCCGGCTCACAAGTCCTCGACGAATCCAGCTGCAAGCCCCGGTTAGACCGCGGGACATGCCCGACGACGCGCACGACGTCCCCTGGTCCGGCAGTCGCTACGGGGGTCGAGGAGAGCAGCCCCCCGGCCCACCGCTGCCGCCAGGCGTGCCCCCTCCGGCCCCCGGCTCGGGTGCGCTGCCCACCTGGGTGCGGAGCGTGCGCTGGGATCGGGCCCGTCCCCAAGAAGAGGGAGGAGAAGAATGACCGGCATGATGCTCGCCTTGGCCCTGGGGCTCGCCCCCGCATCCGCCCAGGACGACGGTCCCCTGTACATGGCCGACCTGGGCATGAACGTGACCATTCCCAGGGGCTACCGGGTGCCCCGCTGGTCGGACTGGGACCTGGATGGGGTCGACGACAAGAAGACCACCCAGGTCAAGATCACCTCGACGCCCTTCCAGATCGCCCCGAGCGACGACGCCGCGCAGGCCTGGGCCAAGCTCGCCGTCGCCGATCTCGAGGCCGGCGGCCACACCGACGTCCAGGTGGTGTCCAGCGGGGTCCAGGACATGGACGGCCGCAGCACCGCTGTCGCCGAGCTGCGCTACCGGCACAACGGCAAGGACAGCGCCGTGCTGTACCAGCGCTCGTTCACCATCCGGGGCAAGGTCGCCCACCTGCGGGCCATCGGGCTGACGCGGAACGCCGGGCGGGTTCGCAAGGCTCTGGCCGCATGGGATGGCGGCGTCCAGCTGGAGAAAGCGCCCCAGGACCTGGCCGAGACGCGCGGGGCGCTCGTGAGCGAGGCCGCCTTCGAGTCCACCCTGCCGGACGGCTGGCGCAAGCCTCTGCTCGCGGAGCTGGGGCCGGTCCGAGAGCTCGGGGCCAAGGTGGGCCAGGGCAAGATCGACAAGGAGCGCTGCTGGGTCGCCATCCAGCCCTACGCCGAGGGCGAGACGGCGCTCTTGCTGTCGTGCCAACAGGGCGCCTGGATCGGCCAGGTCGACGACGACTCCTTTGCGGGCAAGCAAGACGAGATCAAGGCCCTGCTCTTCGGCGGCATGGAGGTCGGTCCGGCCAGCCCGCTGCCCGCGTCTGCCGATGGGCGGCTGTCCCCGATGTACACGCTGTCCGGCACATCGGGCCTGGCCGTGCGCGTGGCCGTGACGCCCTATGAGCGCGGCCTGATGATCACCTATGCCATCGGCAAGCTTGCCGACGGCGACGCCATGGAGGCGGCGCTGGGCCACGTGCTCCAGTCCACGACCTTCACCGGGCCCGACGGCGGGCCCCACCCGGTGTCCTTCCTCAACCGCATCGAGCACGTGGTCAAGTATCGGCCAGTGCTGCTCGCCCCGGTGATCCTGGTGCTGCTGGGCCTGTTCGGCCTGGTCGTCCGCGCGATCTTGAAGAAGCCCAGCTACGACGACCTGGACTGACCCCCGCTAAGATACGGCGCTTCTCCACTGGACCTGGCATGTTCCTGAGTCTCCTCGCCCTCGGCACGAGCGCCCATGCGCTGGACTACGACTACCTGAAGCTCAACGAGATCTTTCCAGCTCCGTCGGGCGACGACGCGGGTCTGGAGTGGGTCGAGGTCTTCAACACGGCCTTCCATCACGTCGAGCTCGAGGGCTGCGTGCTCGAGGCCGCCAAGGGCGACTGGTCCGAGTCGGCAGTGCTCACCGGGCGCGTGGACCCGGGTTCCACCTTCCTGATCGCCGATCCCGACGTGGCCGCCGAAGCCGATCTCCGCCTGGCCAAGGGCGAGACCCTGAACATGGGCAACGCCGGCTCCAACGCCGACGGCGTGCGGCTGGTGTGCGACGGCGTGGTCATCGACACGGTGCTCTACGGCAACAACAACGACGACGCCCTGGCCGACGACGCCAACGACCCGGCGTCGGCCAAGCAGCTGGCCCCCAAGCCCACCGACGACGACTCCCTGGCCCGGGTGTTCGACGGCGACGACACCGACGACAGCGCGCTGGACTTCTGCAAGGACGACACGCCGAGCCCTGGCGAGCTCAACACCTGCGAGCTGCCCGACACCGGTGACACCGGTGACTCGGGCATCGACACCGGGCCCGTGACCGGGCCGATCGCCAGCTGCACCGACCCCCTGAGGATCAACGAGCTCTTGAGCAACCCCGAGGGCACGGACACGGACCTGGAGTGGGTCGAGCTCCACAACGGCGGCGACACCGACATCGACCTGGCCGGCTGGGGGCTCACCTGGGGCACCAGCAGCTACAAGACACCGGTCGAGCTGGTCGGCGTCGTGCCCGCGGGCGGGTACTTCCTGATCGGCGGCGAGCTGGTCCCGGACACCGACCAGGAGCTCGCGGTCAGCCTGGGCAACGCCAGCTCCAGCAGCGACGCGGTCCAGCTCCAGTGCGCCGACGGCGTGGCCGACACTGTGGTCTATGGCGAGCCGAACACGGACCAGTGGACCGACGACCTGGGGGGCCTGGCCACGTCCTTGGGCGCGGTCCCTGGGGACAACCAGTGCCTGGCCCGCAAGGACGACGGCGTCGACACCGACCAGACCGGGGTGGACTTTTGGGTCACGGCGGCCGACGAGTGCACCCCGGGGGCCGCCAACCCGACCTTCACCTGCGACCTGGCCGGCGTGGATCACATCCGCCTGAACGAGGTCGTGGCCGACCCCGAGGGCACCGACACCGACGCCGAGTGGGTCGAGCTGTACAATGCCGGCGACAGCGCCTACCGGCTGGACCGGTGGGTGATCGAAGGCGCCAAGAGCTCCTGGTCGGTCCAGGCCACCCTGCCCACCGAGCTGGAGATTCCGGCCGGGGGCTACCTGGTCGTGGGCGGCCCTCTGGCTGGCACGGTCGACGTCGAGAGCTCGCTGGACCTGGGCAACGCCGGCAGCAATGGCGACGGGGTCCGGCTGGTGGACTGCGAAGGTGTGGTGGTCGACACGGTCATCTACGGCGAGAACAACGACGACGACCTCGAGGACGACAACGGCGGGCCTGCGTTCACGCTGGCGCCCGAGATGGGCAGCGGCGAGTCCATCTCCCGTTACCCCGACGGGGACGACACGGATCTGAACGACGAGGACTGGAAGATCTGCAGCACCCCGACCCAGGGCGCCGAGAACCCGGAGTGCGGTGGCGGCGGCGTGGTCACCGATCCGGTGGAGAGTGGCCGCCTGTGTGGTTGTACGGACCGCAACGACCTGCCCGAGTCCGACGTGAGCGACGTCGCCACAGAAGCACAGCCGGCCTGCGCCACCGTCACCGGCGGCTCCACCGTCGGCTGGGCGATGATCCTGGCGTTTCTGGGCCTGCGGCGCCGCCAGCGATAGCGGTCCTAGTCTGGCGCACGAGCTGGCGGCGGTGCGGGGGTTGCGTGGGGTGGAGTTGGGGGGACGAACGTCCGAAGTACGGACCTTCGTCGCCGAGGCGACCCAGCGGTAGGCTGCGCCCATGGCAGGCCGGCCCCTCCGCATCTTCTTCAGTGACGTTCACCTGACCGATCAGCTGGCGGGCACGCGCCTGCCCTGGGACCGGGTGCTCGGGCGGTTCTGGGAGCGCATCGCCGGGGCCCGGGGCGAGGAGCCCGCCGAGCTGGTGATCGTGGGCGACTTCCTGGACCTCATCCGCTCGCCCCTGTGGTTCGAGGGCATGACCCGGCCCTACCAGTCGCCTGACGGGGCGGTGCAGGCGACCGTCGGACGGATCGTCGACGGGGTGCTGGCCCGGGAGGCGGCGTTCTTCACGGCTCTGCGCGAGCTGGTGCAGTCCGAGCAGCTGCGGGTGCACTACCTGCTGGGCAACCACGATCGGCTGCTGGCCCACGCCCCGGCAGCGCGGCGTCGCCTCTGGACGGCGATGACCGGCGATGACCGCGACGTGGCCCTGCCCCAGCAGCTGATCTTTCCCGACGACGGCGTGCTCGCGTACCACGGCCACGTGGTGGACCTGTTCAGCCTGCCCACCCAGGGGCTTCCGCCGATCGCCGATGCCATCGCACTGGAGCTGGTGGTGCGCCTGCCCCTGCTCCTGCGAGAGCGTCTTGGAATCGTCGACGAGCACCTGGACGAGATCGACGACGTGCGCCCCATCTACGCGGTGCCCGCCTGGGTCCGTCAGCTGGGCCAGCACAAGAAGGGACTGGTGCGGCCACTGCTCGCGACCTGGCGGGAGCTGGTCGAGGAGTTCCTGTCGAACCCCTTCGTGGGGGACTGGGTCCGGGCCCAGAAGCGGGTCAAGGGCTTCGATCCGGGCAAGCAGCTCAAGCTCCTGCTGCAGCTCTCCACGGCCAAGGTGCTCCCCAAGACCCGGGACAAGCACATGACCGATCTGTACAAGGCCTTCGCCCACAGCCTCGACGGCCGGTTCGCCGCCGAGGCGGTGGCGCGGCTCCAGGCGCCCGAGCACAAGGGCCTGCGCTACGTGATCAACGGGCACAGCCACTTCCCCAGCATGACCCCTCTGGGTGTGCTCGACGGCCGGCAGGCGACCTACTTCAACACCGGCACCTGGAAGCCGGTGCACCAGATGGGCACGCACACACCGGGCCGCCCGAGCTTCCTCCACTACGACGCCATGTCGTATGTGGCGTTCTTCCCCGACGGCGATCCGCTGGGGCGCGATGTGGAGTGGTGGACGGGGGCGTCGCTGGCGCGGTGAGCTCGCCCCTCACAGCCGCCCAAGCACCGCGTCCCGCACCGCCACACACCCCGCATCCCCGCCCTGGTCCGCCGTCTTCAGGCCGCTCCCCAGCGTGTCCATCGTGGCCTGGGCCAGCCGCCGGGCCGCGTCGCCCTCGCCGATGTGGTGGAGCAGGTTGATGCCCTGGATGATCATCGGCACCGGGTTCGCTCGGCCGGTGCCGGTGAGCTCTGGGGCCTTGCCGTGGGGATTCTCGAACACCACCACGTCGTCCCCGTAGTTGGTGGCCCCGGCGGTGGCGATGCCGCCGGCCAGGCCGGTCACCAGGTCCGCCACGATGTCGCCGAAGAGGTTGCCGCACAACAGCACGTCGAACTGGCTCGGGTCCTTGACCAGGCGCATGCACAGCGCGTCCACGATGACTTCTTCGCAGGCGATGTCCGGGTACTCCGCGGCCACGGCCTGGGCGGTGCGCAGGAACAGGCCGTCGCTCATCTTCATGATGTTGGACTTGTGCACGATGTGGACCCGCTTGCGGTCCCAGCGCCTGGCCTCCAGAAAGGCGAAGCGGGCGATGCGCTCGCAGGCTTCGGCTGTCGTGAGCTTGACCTGTTCGAACACGCCGGGCGCGGTCTCGTGCTCCAGGCCGGTGTAGATGTCCTCGCTGATCTCCCGCACGACCCCGATGTCGACGGAGTCGAACCGGGCAGGCACGCCGGGCAGGTTGCGCACGTACCGCACCTGGCCCCAGAGCCCCAGGCCCTTGCGAAGCCTCACGCTCGGCGGCAGCTCCCCGACCGTGCGCTCGCCGGCCATGCGGGCCTTGAGCACGACCCCGGTGCGCCGGGCGGACGCCATCATGGCGTCGTCGATGCGGTGGTGCTCGTCCCACGCGACATCGACATCGACCGCCACGAAGAGCTCCTGGACCACCTGGCAGATCTCGGGCCCGATCCAGTCGCCGGGCACCAGGGTGATGGGTCTGGTCATGGTCTGGTCCTCAGAGCTTGTCGATCAGCGCAGCGGTGAACCCGGCCGTGCCCTCGGGGCCGCCCAGATCGCCGGTCAGGTGGCGGCCCTCCTCCAGGACATCCCAGATGGCCCGGTTGACGCGCTCGGCGACCCGGTGCTCCCCGATGTACTCCAGCATCATGACGCCGCTCATCAGCACCGCCAGGGGGTTGGCCTTGCCCTGGCCAGCGATGTCTGGCGCTGTGCCGTGCACGGCCTCGAACACGGCGATGCGGTCCCCGATGTTCGCGCCGGGCACCACCCCCAGGCCCCCGACCAGGCCCGCGCACAGGTCGCTCAGGATGTCCCCGTACAGGTTCTGGAGCAGCAGCACGTCATAGGGGTTCGGGTCCTTGGCCAGGTCCATCGCCAGGTTGTCGATGAGCCGGTCGTCCTGGCGGATGAAGGGGTAGTCGTGGCCGATGGCCTCGAAGCTGTCCAGGAAGGCCCCGTCGGCCAAGGGCGAGACCGGGGTCTTGTGGCAGCAGGTGATGCGCCGCCGCCCCTGGTAGCGCATAAACTCGAAGGCCCACTTGGCGATGCGCTCTCCCGCGGCCCGGGTGGACACCTTGAGCGAGATGACCGTGCCCGGCTTGATCTCGTGCTCGATGCCCGCGTACAGGTCCTCGGTGTTCTCTCGCAAGACCACCAGGTCCACGCCGCTGTAGGGGGTCACGATGCCCGGCAGGCTCTTGACCGGGCGCAGGCCCACGTAGAGCTCGAGCTCTTGCCGGATGGTGACGTTGGCCGAGCGCCAGCCTCGGCCCTTGGGGGTCGAGAGCGGTCCCTTGAGCCCAACACGGTTCTTGCGCAGGCTGGCGAACACGGCGTCGGGGACCGGCACGCCGACGGCGTCCACCGCTGCGGCGCCGGCCTGGACCGTCTCCCACTCCAGGGGCGCCCCGGCTGCCTCGAGCACGGCCGTGGTGGCCGCGGTGACCTCTGGACCGATGCCGTCACCGGGAATGAGCGTGACGCGTGTGCGCAAGTGACCTCCTGTCGCGCCGCGGGTAACCGGACGCCCGGATCCCGCCAGGGGTCGTTAGGAGCCGGCCCGTGAGCTCCTCCCCCACGCGCAGCCGACTGCTGATGATCGCCCTGCCGGCGCTGTTGGCCCTGGCCCTGCTGCTGTCCGCCGGCGGACTCGTGGTCGCCGGCTGGATCGGCAGGCCAGCGACCGGCGAGCGGGTCTCGATCGCCGTGCGGTCCAGCTGTGCGTCCGACTGGGAGCGTCAGCTCGCGGCGAGGGCCGACGCCATCGGCCTGGGAGAGCCGAGCCTGAGCGTTGCCGGGGACACGGTCACTCTCACGGCCACACTGCCGGGCAACGACGACGACCGACAGAGCGTGCCAGCGCTGCTGACCGCCCCCGGTGTCCTGAGCCTGCACCTCGAGGACGGGCAGACCCTGGCCAGCGGCGCGGACCTGGCCGAGACCCGGCTGTCCATGTCCTACATGGGCCGGGCGTCGGTCATCCTGCGCCCGGGCCAGGCCGCGTGGGCCCGCATCCGGGCCGTGGAT
>Ga0209992_10000859_pt1 | contig 36839 bp, 38 predicted proteins | sample 2SBtaG_2_FD_182564 | JGI IMG/M metagenome (GOLD analysis project Ga0209992, IMG submission 182564) | Deep subsurface microbial communities from Kolumbo volcano to uncover new lineages of life (NeLLi) - 2SBTROV12_ACTIVE470 metaG (SPAdes)... | ecosystem: Environmental > Aquatic > Marine >...
AGATTTATGCCGGAGGCACATAGCGGTGGTCAAACATTTGCTTTGTTTTCAATTGCAATAGCTGCAGCTGAAGTTGCAGTAGGACTTTCCTTAGTTATTGTTGCTTATCGATTATACAAAAATATCGATATTGCAGACTTTAGGAGTTTGAAAGGTTAATGGACTTTGTTCTACTACAGGCGGTATTTTTACCACTGTTATTATCACCTCTTGCTTACATGTTAGGCAGAAAATTTGGAACAAACGCTGCAATGTGGTTTACATTTGGACTTTTGCTATACTGTACCATCATAATAATTCAAGCAGCAATTGGTGGAACATATGAAGAACACTATCAATGGACCACATTATTTGGCGAATTTGGTTTCTTATTAGATGGATTAGCAGCACCATTTGCAATAATCATTTACGTTTTGTGTACAATACTAGCCATCTATTCAAAACCTTACATGATACACAAGTTTGAACACTTGTTCAAAGAACAGTATCATAAAAATAATGATACTTCAGAAGGTCAGACAACAGCAATAATTGAATCATCTGCATTGAAGACTTACATCAATAATCAGTCTGGTCTGTATTTTGCAATGTTTCTTGTCTTTTCAATGGGAATGCTTGGTACTGTCCTCTCAACCAACTTAATTGAATTCTATATATTTTTTGAAGTGATGTTAATCCCATCATTCTTTTTGATAGCATGGTATGGTGATGGTGCAAGACGTAGAATTGCATTGATGTTCTTTTTCTGGACACATGTAGGTGCAGTTATTTTATTATTAGGATTTTTAGCAATTGGTCTAAGTATTGGTAGTTTTGATTTTGTTGATATCATCGAGGCAGAAATACCTCAAGATGTTGTTATAATATCAGCAGTTGCAATACTTATTGGATTAGGTGTAAAGTTAGCCGCATTCATATTTCATATTTGGCTCCCGTATGCTCATGGTGCAGCACCTACACCAATTAGTGCATTACTTTCTCCAGCAATGATTGGTATCGGTGCTTATGGAGTATTTCGACTGATAATTGAATTCTTACCGCAGACTTATGCCGACCTTTCAATCGTATTAACAATTTGGGGAGTTGCAACAATGTTCTATGGAGGGGCAATGGCACTCATGCAAGATGACATCAAACGTTTCCTTGCATACTCCAGTATCAGTCAAATGGGTTATCTTTTGTTTGGTCTAGGCTCATTATCAGTATACGGTCTTGCAGGTACTGAAATGATGTATATTTCACACGCACTTGGTAAAGGACTTCTTTTCATGACTGCAGGAATATTAATTGTCAACGTAGGAACGCGAAGCATAGCCAAACTTGGTGGTCTTGCTGGAAAAATGCCGATTACTGCAGTTTGTGCAGTTATTGGAGCATTAACAATAATGGGAGTTCCACCAACAAGTGGATTCATGGGAGAGTGGATGTTATTCTATGGTGCATTAGAAACTGCAATTGAAGAAGGAAACGATTTGAGAAGTGTAATGTTTGCACTCGGTCTTGTTGCTACAGTTTTAACAATGTCTTACATGTTATGGATGTTAAAACGTGTATTCTTTGGCAAGCTTCCTGAAAACTTGTCTAATGTAAAGGATGGAAGTTGGTATATGCTTGTACCAATGATGGTGTTGGCTGGCTTTACAATTGTTGTAGGAATTTATCCAGATATTTTCTTGAGTCAAATCATGCCATACATGCAAGGAGTGTTGGGGGTCTAGATTATGGCTTATGATTTCTTTGGTATTCCTGTAAGTGAATTAAATGTCTGGCTCATCTGGATACTTCCATTTGCTGCAGCATTAATTATTCCAGCAGTTGGTAAATTTTCAAAACTTACAACAGGTAGAATTGCAATTGCATTTGGAGCAATGAGTGCAATTTCTGCAGCAACCCTACTACCAATGGCATTAGAGGCTCATGAGATTCATCATCAAATAATGTGGATTGACGCAATTGGCATAAAGGCTGGTGTTCTTGGTGATCCTCTATCAATAATTATGGCAAACGTTGTTGGCTGGATTTCATTCCTCATTTTGTGTTATAGTACAGGTTACATGAAAGGAGACAAGGACATTATGCGATTCTGGTTCTGGATGATGTTCTTCATAGGTTCAATGCAATTGATTGTACTATCTGATAACTTATTGCAAATATTCTTTGGTTGGGAAGGTGTAGGACTTGCATCTTATGCATTAATCAGTTTCTGGTATCGTGATAAAAAGAAAGATCATGTTGGTCAAGAAGGTAGATCTGCATTAGGTGTGATGGAATACTTTTCTCCGACACATGCTGGAATGAAGGCTTTCATCATGACCAAAGTTGGTGACATAATGATGCTGGCAGGAATGTTCCTAATCTTTGCATTTGCTGGTACGTTTGGTCTAAGAGAATTATACACTGAAACTACCTGGGCAGTAAACATGTCTGCTCAAGGATTACTTGTTCCTGCATTTGTGTTACTATTTGGTGGTGCAATAGGAAAATCAGCACAATTCCCACTTAACGAATGGCTTTTAGAAGCAATGACTGGTCCAACTGCAGTTTCAGCTTTAATCCATGCTGCAACTATGGTAAAGGCTGGTGTATTTTTGGTTGCCAGATTAGGTCCATTAGTTTTTGCATTAGCGGCAGCAGGAATTCTCGCAGATCAATTTTTCGAAATAATTGCATGGGTTGGTGCAATTACTGCACTATTACTTGCTACACAAGGTATGGTTAATCCGGAAATTAAGAAAGTTTTAGCATATTCTACTGGTTCTCAAATAGGCTACATGATGATGGCATTAGGTGTAGCAGGATTGTCAACACAATATGTAGATGGCTATACAGCTGGCTTTTTCCATTTAATTTCACATGCAATGTTTAAGGCATCGCTGTTTATGGCAGCTGGTTCATTACTACATGTTGTTGGTTCACGGTTTATGACAGATATGGGTGGTCTTCGTAAGCAGATGAAGAAAACTTATGCATTCATGTGGGCTGCAGGACTTGCATTGATGGGTGCACCATTCATCACTACAGGTTTCTGGAGCAAAGATGCAATATTTGCAGCAGTTTATGAATCTGGAAGTGGTTGGGCATTACCAATATTCATCATTGCAGTTTTGACTGCAGTAATTACAGCATTCTATACTACAAGAATGCTAGGTATGGTCTTTTTTGGAAAGAACAGTAAACATATTGAAAAAATGGAGAGTGAGGGACATCACATACATGATGCACCAAAATCTATGTGGATTCCATATGGAATTCTAGCAGTGTTAACAATTGGAATTGGTATCATGGGTCTCTCTGCAGAAGAAGGAATTCATCATTTGTTTGGAGAATACTTAGAACATTCATTTGGCATACATGCGCCACACCTAGAAGAAGTGGATTCAATGCTACCTGAATTCTTATCAGGATTAAATCCAATAGCTTTAGGTTCATCTCTTGTTGCATTTGCCACAGGATTTGGACTTGGATACATATTCTACATTGGAAGATGGGTAGATCCTGTAAAATTTGTTAATTCTAACATCTTCTTTTATGCACTACACAAATTAATGTTAAATAGATTTTATCTTAACGCATTTGTTTACTGGGGCTTTGTTACAGCACCACTTTGGGCAGCTAGAGCATTATGGAGATACTTTGAACAAACTACATTTGACAAGGGAATGAATGTTGGATTAGAGCGTGCAGTTGGTTGGGGTGCAAGAGTTGTGCAGGGATCTCAAACTGGAGTAGCACAATCATATCTTTACGTATTTGGAGCAGGAATACTATTTGTAGTCCTGATATTATTGATTTAGGTGATATGAATGATTGAATTAACATCAACCCCAATCATGTTAATGATTATTCTTGGTGTCACAGGAATGGCTATTCCTGTGATTAATGTTATAAGAAAAGAAAGAGGCGGTTCTACATTTTATGGTACAATTGCATTTGCAGCATTAATTATTTCAATTGGATTTGTTATGTATCAATTTTACAGTGAGTCAATTGCACCCGCAGCAATTTTCTCTGCAGACGTTCTGGTAGATGATGCATTTGGTTCATTCTTTGCAATAGCAATGTTAATTGTATCAATAATCACAGTTGTTGGTTCTTTTAATTATATGAGGGATAGGGCAAACCCTGCAGTTTACTTCTCCTTAATTTTACTTTCAACAATTGGTATGGTCTTAATTGCATTTTCCACAGATCTGGTAATGCTATTTATTGGTTGGGAACTAATGAGTATTCCAACATACATTTTAGCAGGTTTTAATAAAAAGAATCCAATTTCTAATGAAGCAGCAATAAAGTATTTCTTATTCGGTGCATTATCATCTGCAATTATTATTTATGGCATGTCCCTTGCATATGGAATAACAGGCTCAACAAATATTGGTGAAGTTATTCAAGGATTTGCCACACTTGAAGCAGACTTGTTGCCAATTGGACTGTTAGCAATAGGTATGCTAATTGCAGGTTTTGGTTTCAAAATGGGTCTTGTACCATTTCATATGTGGCTACCAGATACATACGAGGGTTCCCCGCCACCTATAACCGCATTATTAGCTGCAGGAACCAAAAAAGCTGGGTTTGCAGCTGCATTAAGAATAATTATTTTGGGAACCGTTGCATTGAATCTGGACTGGACATTGGCTCTAGGAGTAATTGCCATTATGACAATGACAATTGGTAACATAGCAGCAATAATGCAAAAGAATCTTGCTAGAATGTTAGCATATTCTAGCATCGGTCATGCGGGTTACATTCTGATTGGAATTTCTATAGCCCCATTTTCAGGACTTGGATTACAAGCATCATTATTCCATATTCTAAATCATGCTGTAATGAAAGGTGCTGCATTTATTGCGGTAGCTGGAATTGTTACGGCATTAGCAGTCACTCATCTGGATAAACTTAAAGGCCTAGGTAGAAGAATGCCAATAACCGCACTTGGGTTAGTAATATCACTTCTTGCTCTAGCTGGTGTACCACCACTTAATGGATTCTGGAGTAAGTTAATGTTGTTTGGAGCTGCGATTGATGCTGGTAGTAGTTTGTGGTGGGCTCCATGGCTTGCAGTAGCCGGTGTGTTAAACAGTGCATTGTCATTAGCTTACTATGGTTGGATTATTAGAAAAATGTACTTTGAAGGTGAAACTGAAAAACGAATCAAAGAACCAGCATCAATTATAGCTGTAATGATTTTCTCAATAATATTCATGGTAACTATTGGTGTTTATCCAGAACCAATTATCAAATTTGCGGAAATGGCTTCACCAACATTAACTGGTGTTGTTATGCCTTAAACTCTGTAAATTTTATTAGATTTTCTAAATTATTTTTTGCAGGACTTTCTTGAATCTTTCTTAGACTTGATTCTGCACGATGTGAAAATGTTTTTAACATTTCATCCATCTTGTTAAAAACATCTCTTGGGTCAGAGCTCTTTTTAATTAATAAATTAAATAACTTATCTTCATTTTTCCAATCTAACAAATCGTCCCTAATTTGATATGCAATTCCTATATTTTTTCCATATTCTGCTAGGGATTGGATCTCTTCCTCAGAGCCATTTCCTATTATTGCGCCTAATTTTGCAGCCATTTCAAAGGCTGTTGCAGTTTTGTATTCAATCACTTTAACATAATCATCAAACGTTACATCTTCACTTTCTTCTAACAATCCCTCTATTGCTTCGCCTTCACTCATCAACATGGCAGCAGTGGCAAGGTCTTTAGTAATTCGTGGGTTATTTAGTCTGGATGAAATATTTAGAATTAATCCAAGAACAAAGTCACCAGTTAAGACGCTAGTGTTATATCCAAATTTAATATGAAATGGATCTTTTTGCCTGCGTTTGGTTTCATTATCAATAATATCATCATGAATAACAGATTCAGTATGAAGAAATTCTATTGCACAAGCACCAGAAAGAGTGTCTTCATCAATTTTACCCACACACTCGTTTGCTAAAAGTAAAATAATTGGTCGAATTCTTTTACCACCATCAACTGCATATTTTAATGGCTCCATAAATTCTGATTCTAAATATAATTCAAGTTCATTATTTAATGCAGCATCAATTTTTTCAATATATTTTCTATAAGTGTCAAGTAATGGATTAATTTCTATATTTTTTCTATTCAAAAATATCTACTCAACGTCTTTGTAATTAGAATATTAAACTTTGTTGATTTTGAAAAATATTGTATGCTCCCGTCGGGATTTGAACCCGAGTCTCAGGCGTGAAAGGCCTAAATGCTTGACCGGTCTACACTACAGGAGCTAAATGAACTCCTGTTATAATCCATAAAACTTTTTGGACTCTACAAAGGTTTTTTTATTATATTTTTAAGATGAATTGCATGAATGATCTAATAAAAAAAATCGATCAAATTATTGAAGATAAAAGTCTACTAAAACATCCTTTCTACGAAATGTGGTCAGATGGAAAACTTGAATTTAAATCACTAATAGGTTATTCTAAGGAATATTATCAATTAGCAAAACAAATTCCAAAATTTATGGAACCTATTATTGAGATGGCTCCTAATAATGTAAAATCTGAATTAACATCAAATATGAATGAAGAATCAGAACACATTAGATTATGGGAAAATTTTGCATTTTCTATGGGAATATCTAAAGATGAATTAACATCATACAAGGGATTGGAAAAAACCAATGAGGCCGTAAACCATCTTGCTTCCTTAATGACATCTTACGATGATGGTTCATGTGCAATGTATGCATTTGAAAAAGAAATTCCAAAAATAAGTAAAACCAAAATTGAAGGTTTGAAAAATTTTTATGGATTAGACAGTAAAGATGCAATCGAGTATTTTGAGGAGCATATGACTGCAGATATACGACATGCTGCATCATGGGAAAAAATTATCACTGCATCATCTAAAAGCAATAAGGATTTATTAAAAATTGCAGAAAAATCAGTTGACGCACAAAATCTTTTGCTTGATAGTTGTTATGAAGCGTATTGTTGAAATCGTATAACACTTTTTACTAAGAAATAATTTGTTTGCTTAGGGCCCGTAACTCAGCCTAGTAGAGTACTCGGCTCATAACCGAGGAGCCAAGGGATCGAAGCCCTTCGGGCCCATTCATTCAATTAGTTTTAAAGTGAGTTTTTCTTACAATGTTTGGCTGCAATGAAGAATCAGAGTTATATCTGAAAAATGATGTGAAGGCATTTGTCTGAGCTGCCTTTAATTTATTCTGTCTTGAACCTGCTTTAGTATGTCTTCAGTTATTAATTTTTTTTCAAATAAAATTTGTGTAATATCTTTAATTGTTAAAAGACTATGAAGTTTCACACTTTCATCTTGTAATGCAAGTGTTGCACCTTCCATCCTATCAACTATTGCATATGCATCTGTTATAACCATCTTTTCTTTTTTAATTGATTTGATTGCGTTGATAACCGAACCACCACTTGTCACAACATCTTCAATCATTAACAGTTTCATATTCTGGCAAGTTACACCTTCAACTACTTTACTTGTTCCATGTTCTTTTGTTTGCTTTCTAACATAGATGAGTGGTTTTACAATTTCAGTTGCAAGAGATGCTGCAACTACCAGTCCTCCAGTTGGAACTGACACCAGTGAGTGAAAGTTTTCAAATCCTATATCTTCTGCAATTAAATTTTGTAATTCTTTGATCATTTTTCGATATTCTTGTGGAAAACTTGGGACTAGTCTAAGATCTATATAATAAGGGCTTTTTTTTCCACTTGCCAAAGTGAAATCTCCAAACCTGATAATCTTTTTTTCATAAAGAAATGTTGCAAACTCTTTCACAAAACCCATACCAAAATTTAGTTAACTGTATTTATTTTGGTTTGTATTATTCTATGTATTATGCCTGAAATTTGGTTAAATTATGGAAATAATGACGTCGTATTAGACATTCTCGCAGAGAATCTTGAGGAAAGACCTGTTTTTGAGAGTAATAATTTGGATGACTCTAAAATTAATGAGAAATTAGAAAGTTTAGATCTTTCAAAACCAATCGAAATTGTATTACTGAATTATACAGATTCCACTCAAACCATTCTAAGTAAAATTTATGAAAAATGTGAAGCAAAATCAATTTCAAAACCTAAACTGTTAGTTGATAAGAGAATTTTATCTTTAGTTAAATCAAGAAATCCTGAAGATATACCAATTATTGAATTTGAGCAAGACGAGATAACAAATTCTAACTTAATTTTTCTTAGTGAAATGGAGTTTGATGGACTATTTGGGTTTGAAACAAACTCTACAAGATTAACAAAACGATTTGGTAAATCTAAGATGCTAGATGCATTCAAAAAACGAGATAGTGATATTCCTAAGCCGGGACAGACTTCGCCTAGTATTCAAGTAGCAAATGAATTTGTAGATTCTTTTGAAGTATCATCAATTGAAATTATATCTAATTCTAGTGGAATTATTGATTTTGATATAGGACATCCAAAATCCACAATGGCACTATCAGATTTATTTGCAAAATCATGCACACAAAACTTAGAACCACATAAAACATTCATACTAAGTACTGGTAAAAATGCAAGTAACCAGACACTATCCAAATCATTATCCTCCTTATGGAATTGCTATCCAAATGTAAAAAATCAAGGATTAGTGATTCTTTTAGCAGAGTGTCTAAATGGAATTGGTTCTGAATCATTTCAGCAGTTTATTGATGGTAGACTTGGTATTGAAAAAATTAAAAATGCCTCACATTATATTGATGGAATGGAAAATTTACTTTATCTTAATGAGATACAGAAAAAATTTCAGATTGGCCTAGTATCAATTTTACCCGAGGTATATATTAAAAAATTAAATATGATTCCATTTGATGGTGTAAAAAAAGGCATGGATTACATTTTAAAAAATCAGGGAATTAGACAAAAAGTCAAAATTATTGAAGATGGTGCACGAACTATCTTAAGATAGAAATGAACTTGGTAACGGTGCACATAGAATTGCTAATATAATCACACCAATATACATAATTTTTCTATTATTTGATAGTGGAGATATATCATCAAGTGGTTGTGTATCTTTACTTCTTGAACTAAGAATTAAAATTAAAATTGCCATCATCCAATAATTTAACAAAACAAGAACACCCATGCTTGCATATGTTGCAATTTTGTGCCATTTTTTACCTAAAATTACTCTTGATAAATGACCACCATCTAATTGCCATGCAGGTAACAGATTCAGAAATGTTATTAGAAATCCAAGCCATGCAGCAAACATTATTGGTGACATTACTAACTGTACATCATCACCATCTTTGTCAAACAAAATTATTATTATTTTCATTATGATATTTTCATTCATTTCCATAAGCTGAGATGTACCAAAAAGCTGTTCCGCCAATTCACTATCAATAATTGGTGATGTATACACACCAAATACTGCAACTATAATTGCTATAACCAGTCCTGCTATTGGTCCTGCAATTGCTATATCAAATAAGATATCTCGGTTGACAGTTAATCCTCTAGATTGTATGAATGCACCAAATGTTGGTATTCCATAAATTGGAACGCCTGGAATAAAATATGGCCATGTTGTTTTGATTTTGTGCCATTTGGCTGCAATTAAATGCCCTGCTTCATGAACACCTAAAATTCCCATTAGTGCCCATGCATAAAGTACTGCAACTGCAAGTGGATCACCAATCTCTGTTAATCTATTTACTCCTACTGTTCTATAGAATCCGTCTATTAGCACAAAACATACTGTTACAACAAAAAGAATTCTAGGTACCCATGTTTTTGATAACCATTTCCTTTTTTTTACTGGTGGAAGTTTTGAGACATTTAAAATTATACTACCAGCTTTTCTCTCTAGTGTACAAACAAAGTTCTTTTCTTCAAGTTCTTGAGAAATTTGAATAAATTTTGTTTTAAACTCATTATCGTTAAGATAAAATCTCATTTTTGAAAGTGAAATATCAACCTCACTGACACGAAAAACTGATGAAACATGCCTCTTGATATCTTCTTGAGTATATTCAATCAATATGACTACTCTTACTTTATTCCATAATTGCCTTTCTTACCTAGAATTAAATATTTGATTATAATAATAACCTCATGCAGGTAATTTTAAGGCAAATAGGTGACTCTATCGTAAGGCGAGTCGATGCAAGTGATCTAATTTCTATAATGGAAATCAATATGAAAACATTACCTGAGCACTACTCTGACTATTTTTATGAAAGTCTATTAGCTGAATTACCAGAAGCCTTTCTTGTTGCACAAAAAGGCTCAACATACATAGGCTATATTATGTGCAAGTCTGAATTTGGATTTTCCAATTTTAAGAAACTTGGATTTGTAAAAAAGGGTCATCTAGTATCTGTGGCTGTGTTAGAACAGTTTCGTAATAATGGTATTGGGAGTGCACTTGTTGAGGAATCAGTTAAGGGTATACAAAACAAGCAATGCGATGAGTTCTATCTTGAAGTACGTTGCAGTAATAACGAAGCTGTAAAACTATACGAGAGATTAGGTTTTATCATAAAACAAAGATTAAGAGCATATTATCGTGATGGTGAAGATGCTTACATGATGGCAATGGAATTCTAGCTTCAATTAAATAACTGTATTCGTGTTGTAGCTCATGTCAAAAAGGCGTGGGATAGGCATCATGATTTTCATTTTGGCTATAGCTGCATTTTTTGTTTATGCATATCTTCTTATGTTATCTGAATGGAGTCCAATTGTATTACAGCTTACAATCTTGATGGTTGTGGGTGGTGTTCTTGGTGTTGTTTCTTGGATTGGATATATGATGGCTACTACATCGGCAAAACCAGCATCTACAATTACTGATGATGATTAGTTTTTTTGTATAGCAGCATCTACTACAGTTTGATAAAATCTTGGTCCAATAGGTCTGACAATTTTTGAATTAAGTATTTTAGAATTTGTTGCATTAGTTTTTAGAAAGTGTGACTCTGATAATTTTGCAGCATCTTGTTTTTTGTCAGCATGTATATGTGAATAATAATGTATGATTCCATTTGTTTTTAATGATGATATTGCTGAATCCAAAAATTCATCAGAACGTTCTGGAAGTAACATCAAAACCCTATTAGCACTATTTTGCAATTCATTTTTTATTATATCCGAGGCATCGCCATTTAATGATATAACATTCCCTTTCAGTTTATTTAATCTAGTATTTTCTTCACATAATTTTGATGCATCAGGATTGATATCTATATTGTAGACTATACATGATTTTTTTTTAGCTGATAATATGGAAAACATGCCAATTCCCCCAAACATGTTAACTATAGTTTCATTATCATTGACTAGATTTGATATCCTTTCTCTTTCAGTTGATAGTCTAGGTGAAAAAAATGTCTTTTCAACATCTACTATAAATCTACAACCACTTTCTTTGTACTCAGTTTCTGTTTTATCATCACCAGCTAGTATCTCAAGATTTCGTGTCCGAAAATCTCCTTCTACAGGAGACGATTGAAAAAATACAGATTTTGTAGTTTTTACTTGTTCTAACAGTGTTTCACCAATAATTTTTTTCTTAGAAATTAATGAATCTGGAATTCTTACAATGATTATACTACCAATTTGGTCAAATGCTGAAATCAATTGTTGACTTTCATTTTCTGTTAAGATATTAGCCAATGCTTTTTTTAGCATTTTAGTCATTATTTGTAGTAATAATTCAAAGAATCCTTTTGGGTTTTATCTAATCTACTTCCGTCTTTATTTACTCTAGGTCTACTACTTTTTTCATCTCGACGAAATGTAATATCAAGAGATTTTAAGAATTGATTCATTGCAGTATGTTTTGGTATTGGTTGTGTTGCTTGGCCTTCTATTCCTGACGTTCCCTCAAAAATTACCATTGAGTCAGAAACTAAATCCATTAACTGCAGATCATGATCTATAATTATAGCTGATTTACCAAAGGAACGAACAAACTTTTGTAAGAATTTACCTACAGCAATTCTATCTTCTACATCTAAGAATGCCGATGGTTCATCTAATGCGTATAAATCAACTTTCTGCAATAAGCATGATGTAACTGCAACTTTTTGAAGTTCTCCTCCAGATAAATTTTTCACAGATTTGTTATACAATTTTTTAATTTTCAATGGTTCAATAATCTGTTCTTCTTCAGTACTTCCTTCTATTGCACTACCATTTGACTTCTCTAAAATTGATATTACTTCAATATCAATATCATTTGTTAGATATTGTGGTTTGTAAGCAATTTTGATTTTCTTGTTAATTGAACCAGTGTCTGGTTTCTCAACCCCTGCAATCATTTTCATAAATGTTGTTTTTCCAAGTGCGTTAGCACCCATTATTCCAAGTAATTCACCTTTCCTTACTGTACCTGGTTCTATTGATACTGAAAATGACGGATATTTTTTTTCAAGTTTTGGGTAAGAGACTATCTCATCACCTTGATGAATTACATCTGAAGACGTGGATGCATCAAATGTGAACTTTTTATCCCTAAACCTTACGTTCTCTGTTGGGAGGTATCCGTCAAGAAATACATTGATCCCTACTTTAGTAGATAACACACTTGAGACAATTCCATATGCAGCTGGAACACCATAAAGCACTTCAATATAATCACTCAAGAAATCTAGTAGTGTTAAATCATGTTCTACTACCATTACACTTTTTCCAATGTTGGCTAAACTATGAATTACTCTTGCTACTCCAGTTCTCTGAAAAACATCATTATATGATGAAGGTTCATCAAAGAAATAGAAATCTGAATCTTTTGATGCAGTGACTGCAACTGCAATTCTTTGTAATTCACCACCACTAAGTTCATTTAGTCTTTGTTCAAGTGAATTTTCTAAGCCTAATTTTTTTATTAATTGATTTGTTTCCCCTCTTTCATCATATTTGTCTAATAATTCTTTAGCAGTTCCATCAAATGCATTTACAATATTGTGAACTTGTTGTGGTTTTATTGAAGCTTTAATTTCATTGTTCTTTATTTTTTCAAAGTGCGATTTTAGTTCTGTTCCACTATAAAATTTTAGGATATCATCCCATTCCGGTGGTTCTGAATAATTTCCTAAGTTTGGTTTAAGATTTCCTGATAATATATTTACAACAGTACTTTTTCCCATTCCATTACGTCCCAATAATCCAACAACTTCACCTTTTTTTGGAGTGGGGAGTTTGTAAAGTCTGAAAGAATTTATTCCATATTGATGTATTTTATCTGTTGAAAGCTCGCTAGCTAAATTAACAATAGTAATTGCATCAAAAGGACAAACTTTTACACAGATACCGCACCCATTACAAATATTTTCATCAATCTGAGCCTTTTTTGTTTCTTCATTTAATACGATACAATCGGCTCCTGACTTATTTACAGGGCAATATTTTATACACTCTAAACCACATTTTCTTGGTTGGCATAATTCTTTATCTAATACTGCTACACGATGTGTCATAACGTTATTATTTTATGGCTTTAATTTATACGTCTTTGAAAATAAACATAATTCCTAAATTTTTTGTTAAATATTGAATATAACTTAGTTACCTTAATAGAGAAGAGGAAATTAGATGGTTTAAGCCGGTCATAGCGTTGGGGTGCGACCCAGTCCCTTTCCGAACCTGGAAGTCAAACCCAATGTCGCTGCTGTGTTACTAACATGCGAGAGCCGTTGGGAAGCAGTGGTACTGGCATTTTTATAATTAAATAGGCTAAAATTACAACAAGTACTCCAAAGAGTATGTCAGTTTGCTCTGTTTGCGGAGAAGAATTTGAAAACGACATTCGATTCTTGAATCATATGATGGAAAAACATGGATTTAGGAATCCAAACACTACTAAACCTGATAGAAACAGTCGTGGTTACTAATAGTTCCAATAAATCTATAAGTCGCATAAATTGAATTTTTCAAAGGTGTATCAATGCAAAAAATACTGGAAAAAACTTTGAAAGATGCTCTAAAAGCAGAAGAATGTACTTTTGGAACAAAGCAAGTAATGAATTCTATATCGAAATCTAAACTTGTTGTTTTATCAAAATCAGTTCCAATGGAAACGTACAAAAAAATAGAAGATGACGCAAAGAAATCAAAAATAACTACTTTAAATTTTGATGGCACATCAGTAAATCTTGGCAAATTATGCGGATTACAGTTTAGAATATCTGCAATTTCACTACCAAAAATTTCTGAATCTGACATCAAATCATTACTAAAAGAATCTGAAACCCAATGATGTTGTTAAATACCTTTCCAATAAAAATTTGCAACCAAAGTTTAAATGAGACTTCGAAAAATTTTAGGATCACTTACGAAAAATAATGACACAAGAAATTAAGCTAACAACTGATCAAATGAGATTAATGTCTTTATTTCAAAATATTACAAAAGCTACTGCAAGAGATTGTGTTGAAGATGAAAAACAAAATAGAATTATTTTTGTTGTTAACGAAGGAAAAATGGGGGCAGCTATCGGAAAAGGTGGTTCACACATAAAATTACTTCAAAATAAAATTGATAGAAATGTCGAATTAGTAGAATATTCTGATGATCCTATAAAATTTTTAAAAAATATCTTGAATGAAAAATATATCAAAGAAATTAATATGTCTGAAAGACTTGATGGCTCACAGCAAGCTATTGTAATTGTTGATGGTGCAAAGAAGGGAGCTGTTGTTGGAAGAGAAGGCCGTAATGCTGAAAAAGCAAGATTACTTGCAAGAAGATATTTTGATATAACAAGTGTACTCATTAATAGTCAGGAAATTTCATTAGAGTGGTAATATGGCAAAATCACCCTTAGGTCTATTTGCAGGTAGAAACTTAAAAGAAAAAAGAAAAAAACAACGTTGGGCAATATCCACGTATAAACGAAGGAAACTTGGCCTAGATAAAAAATCAAATCCTTTTGCTGGTTCACCGCAAGCTCGAGGAATTGTTTTAGAGAAGGTAGGAGTTGAGGCAAAACAGCCAAACTCTGCTGTACGAAAATGTTGTAGAGTACAATTAATAAAAAATGGAAAATCTATTACTGCTTTTCTTCCTCGTGACGGTGCAATGAACTTCATTGATGAGCATGATGAAGTACATGTTGAGGGAATGGGCGCTACACAAGGTGGTGCAATGGGAGATATTCCTGGTGTTCGTTTTAAAATTTTTAAAGTTAATGATACATCTTTACGTGAACTAGTACTAGGTAAGAAAGAAAAACCAAGGAGATAGAAATGACTGAGCAAAAATTACTTTTATTTAGAAAATGGGATACCACTGAAATTACTATTAATGATATTGGACTAAAGACAGCTATATCTCTAAAACAAATTATAATTCCATTAGATTTCGGTCGTTCTGCACTTAAACGATTCAACAAGGGGGATGTCAATATTGTTGAAAGATTAGCAAACAAACTAATGCATTTTGGTAAAAAATATGCTAAAAACACTGGTAGAATGGGTGGCAAAAAAATCCATTCCCTTAATGTTGTCAGAACTGCTTTTGAAATAATTAATCTAAAAACTGGCAAAAATCCTGTAGAAATTCTGGTCAGAGCAGTTGAGAATTCTGCTCCCAATGAAGACACAACTAGAATTGTTTACGGTGGAACAGTTTATCATGTGTCTGTAGATGTTGCACCTTTACGTAGAGTTGATCTTGCATTGAGATTTATTGCTGATGGCGTAAAAGAGGCTACATTTTCAAATCCTAAACCTATTGAAGAATATCTTGCAGAACATCTAATTCTTTCAGCAAATAATGATACAACTTCTCCCTCAATCAAGAAAAAGAACGAGTTAGAACGCGTAGCACAGGCTTCTAGGTAGTGAATTTAAACTAGCCCGGCCCGGACTCGAACCGAGGTCAAAGGCTCCAGGGGCCCCTATGCTTGCCGCTACACTACCGGGCTATTAAGAAAATTTTATAGAATTAGAATATAATAATTTGGTTTAATCATCTAATCTTAGTTTCATGTAGAGCTGTGGCATAGTCACAATCTGCTTTTAGTCTCATGTAAGGAATTAGTCTATAATGAATTGAATAAACCTGATTCTCTTTAAATAGAATTGATTTTTGTATGAGAGATACTAAACCTCGTGATGTATTTGTGATCGTCATATCACTTTCATTACAAATTTGATTTCTTTTTTCTTGATATTGTTTTAGACTAAATGATACATCATTTAGTTCTAAAATTAATGGCCATACAATCATTTTCCAGACAAATCTTCTATTCTCAGTTGCTGAGGCATATTTTCCCTTTTCTCTCAACATTAATAACATCAAAGAATATGGTTATAACTCATTGTCAACCAATGAAATCTCAGAATCACTTATTCTACTTGAAAAGGATTGGGATATTGATCCAATAATTCGTGAATTTACACTTGGAAAATATACTGATGTTTCTGATTTTACTGTGAAAATAAAAGATGTAATTTTTCATATTCCTTATTTACCAAAAGAAAAAAAATACATTCTATGGAAATGCTATTGGCCTGATTGTCATAATTGCTGTGATAGACAAGGTAGACTACCTTTAACATCAGATGATCTAATTCAAATCGGTGCAGGTCTAAAATATAAAAAAACTTCAGATTTTATTAGTAAAGAGACATTAATTGCAACACATGATGAACCTACCCCATCTGGTGGATTGTCAGTAATGACAAACATTAACTTGAAAAGAAAAGAGGATGAAACTGAAGCAGATGATGGTACTCACATATCATGTAGATTTTTAGACGAGGAAGGTGCATGTGGAATCCATCCAGACCGTCCAGGAGTCTGTTATCTATATCCATTCTCAACATGGTCGCAATATGATAAAGGTCGGGCAAGAGTTCATGCAACATTTCAGTTTACAGGTGACTGTCCAGGGTTTTATCTTGATGAATCATTAGATTCAATGCAAGAAATCTTTGATGAATACTCTACAACAATTTATGATTATAATATGAAGTCAAGTAGAACCTTAAAAGACGGATTTGGTTCTTTAACTATGACTTAGGCTTTTGCAACTTTCAGCAAATCGCCCATTTTAATATGCATTCCAAATCGGTTTTCATGCTTTTTCATGTATCTGAAAATTGCAATAAAGTCTGGTAATGCTTTCAAGAAACTGAAATTGTGATGAATCTTTGCTCTGACAAAATTGAACACTTTGGCATAAACTTTGTAGTGTTTCTCAACTGCCTTTTCATATGCTTTAAAGTCATGCATATTTTCTAAGAAAATATCAACACATTGCATTGATGGGATAATACCTTCACCTAATAGTGCATATACTGTCCCAATCGATTCTCCTACACCAACAACTTTTCCAGAATAATATGGCTTGCATCTATCTGGAGTGGCCAATCTAATTGGACGTCCTTTAGTAGCAACTATTTTTCCTCCATGTTTTTTTAGAAAGTCATCTGTTGCTTTAACATGATTTTTGTTATAATCTCCTGCACCAATATGCGCAAAGTTCTCTCCCAGTGGGAAATACCAAAAGTATCCTGACATTCCTGGAAATGGTTCAATGTAAAAATCATCGTATGGAACTCCATTTTCATATTCAACCTTATACTCGTAGGTTGGTAAGAAGAAATCTTGCTCCATTTTTGGTAGATACACTCTATGAAATCCGGTACAATCTACAATCATATCATATTCCTCTTCGAGTTTTGTTAATGATGGGGCTTCACCATAAATTATCTTAGAATCTTTTATGAAATCTTGAATCAATCCTAATTTGTTATAGGTACAAAGTCCCTTCAAACCAATATCAAATTTAACATTATTATTCATCTTGACATGCATATTTTTGCCGTCGTGAATTAGAAAATCATCAAAATTCCTATCTGTTTTTTTACAAAAATTCACCAATTCTTCTTTTATTGTTCCCCATGCACAAATCGAATCATGTTTTTCTTGAATCATTCTTTCATAACCTACTACTTCATGTTCCGAATCTTTGAGCCTTGCCATGAGATAGCTTCCAGCTACCCCCATTCCCATTACAGCAATTTTCATCTATCGTAGATTTGTTAGTGCCCAATAAATACAATTCTAGAGTTTTATTCGATTAATATTGCTGGTTTGTAAGGTCTTGCCATTCTTGCTTTATTTTTTGGATCATATTTTTCAGGATCATTCTCAGAGAATACTTGTAATTTTATTCCATAATCAGTTTCTATTAGTGATGAAAGCTCGTTAGAAATAATTTCACTCTCATCAATCTCTCCTGCATTAATCTTTGTTTTTCTTAGTTCTGTTGGTTCTGATAAGATATCTTTTAGTGTTTTCTTCACAAAATCAGGATCTTTTTTAACATCTTCTGTCTCTTTTTGTGAAATTAACTCTTTGATGAATACACCAACATTTGTTTCCCCTGAAATAACTCCACTTAAAATTTTTTGGTATGCTTTTGATTTCCAATTATCTGCTGTGTAGATTATAATTTTTTTAGGTGTAATCTTAGTCACTTTGGTAATATTTGAAATATCATTCATTACCAGACTAAGTAGACTCTCATTTTGTATTGCTTTATCATCTGCTTGTTCTTCTTCTTTTGGCCATGTTGATTTCGAAACCATTCCGGAATTTCCTAATTTTTCCCACATCTCTTCGGCTATATGAGGCGCAAATGGTGAGAGCATAGAAATACGTGTTGTAAGAACTTTGTTCAGAACACCCGAAATATTATCTCTGTTCTTTGCATTTGCTCTTTTTACATACCATTGAAGATCAGAGTCAAATCCATACAGAATATGATGTAATGATTCACGAAGACGCATTTTTTCCATGGAATCAGTTACATCAGAAATTAATTTTGATAGTCTACTTTGTATCCATATATCTTCAGGCTCGGTTCCTATCTTTCCAGGGTTACTGAGTTTTATGCATTCCCCATGCATAGACTCCAGTCTATTTTTAATACTTGAGATTGTTTCTAGATTAAAATCAGCATCTTGTAAAAGTTCGGCTGAGATCAGTATTGATAATCTAATTGGATCCGCACCATATTTTCTAACTGCATTACGTAATGGAATGATATTACCCATTGATTTTGACATCTTTTTTCCGTCCATCAAGACAGAGCCATTCACAACAATTTCTTTTGGCCAGTGTTCTTTAGGAAATATTGCAACGTGATTTAGAACAAAAAATGTCAAGTGGTTCGGAACCAAATCTCTACCTGAATGTCTAGAATCAACTGGATAGAAATACAAAAACTCATTTCTAATCTCTTCTAGTTTTTCTATTGTAATCTTTGCACCATTTGCAATTATTTCAGAATCTCCTGTTCCATAGAAAATATAAGTGAAAAATTCATCCGACATATTCTCTGCCAAGATTTCTCCTGAATTGACAAATTTTGCCATAGTATAGAATGACATATAGATCACCGAATCTGCTAAACTTTCAACTAACCAATCATTATCCCATGGAATTTTTGTTCCCAATCCATGTTGCCTAGCACATGCTCTTTCTCGTAACCAATCAAGTACGTTAAAAAACTCAGTTCTAATATCACTTGGTAGTATACTCATTGACTCAAAGCAATCATGTGCTTTTTCTTTCCATTCCTTGTTTGCATAATCCAGAAACCATTGGTTGTTGAGTAGTTTTACAACACACTCTGTTCCACATCTACATTTTACTGATTCGTTTGTTAGTTCAAGCATAATATCAGATTTTCCTGTTTTAGAAATCCATTCTTTTACTTCTTCTTTGACAAATGTAATTTTTTTACCTGCAAAGTCACCCGTATTGGAATTTAGTTTACCTTCATAGAATTCTTTTGAGTAAATTTCCTTTGTTGCATCTTCTAATTTTGGATCATCTTGATTTGTAATTTTCATTCTTTTTATCACATCTAATGATGGAATATCTCCAAATCCTTCTGTAGTGATAATTGTAACTGGTTGAATATTCTTAACTTCATTCCGTAAAGAATCTTCAATATTTTTTTGATTTCCATTCTTAATGTCTTCTAATGCTTGAAAATCATATGGTGCATGTGCAGGTACAGACATTACAATACCTGTTCCAGTAGTTGCTGTAACAAAAGATGCAGGAAGAATCAGAAATTCATCCTCATTTGTTGGGCTACGAACTTTCTTTCCAATTAATTCTGAGCCTAAAATATCTTCTATAATCTCAATTTTTTTATTAAGAAATTCTAGTTTGTATGCACATTCTGCACTAATTATCCAAACTTCTCCATCAACTTTGACTTTTTTATATACAATTTCAGGATTAATCCAAAGATTTGTCACACCGAATAATGTTTCAGGTCGGAGTGTTGCAACAGGAATGATATCATCTTCTACGTTAAATTTTATTACAATATATTCAGTGAAGTCTGGTTCAACATCACCTAACGTATCATGCTGTGAAACAGGATTTTGATCATTTGGGCACCAACCTACAGGATGATTTCCTTGAACGATTAGATTCTTCTCTTTTAGATTTCGAAATTGCCATTCAATAAATCTCTGATATGCAGGTATGATTGTTGTAAACTCTCTTCTCCAATCTATGGAGTATCCCATTTCAACCATTCCAGACTTAATCTCTTCATGAAAGTAGTCAGCAATTTTTACAGGATCTACAAACTCTTTGATTTTATCTTCAGGAACATTATATAGTGTTTTGAAAGCTTCGATTAACTCCACATCGTTGGCTTGAACTCTTTTTGACATTCCAAGAATTGGTGTTCCTGTATAATGAAATCCCATTGGAAATAACACATTGTATCCTTTCATTCTATAGTAACGGGAATGAACATCTGCTAAGGTGTATGTTCTCCCATGTCCAATGTGTTGAGGTGAATTTGGATATGGATATGCAACTGTTATGAATTTTTTTGGTTTATCATTAGGATCTGTTTCAAAGTCTTTGGAGTCATACCATTTACTTCTCCATTTGTTATCTATCTGATTCCAGTTTAATTCCATATTGTTAACCTATTCGAAGATTATGGCCTTCGCATTTTTAATTGCATCTTCTTTCTTTGATTTATCAGTTCCACCACCTTGAGCAAATTTAGCACTTCCACCCCCTGCTCCGCCTAAAATCTCTGAAATACGCCTTACAATCTTTCCTGCACTCTTTTCTTTTGAAATTTTATCTCCTGCATATACAATAACTCGAATTTTTTCTCCTTCCTCAAACAAACCACAATATATCAGTCTAGGATCTGTTTTACAAAGTACTTCCCCCAAACCAATATGAAAAACATCATCATAATTACTACTCACCGAATAACAAAAGTTTGCTTTATCAGATTCTGTTATTTCTATAGTAATATCTTCAATTGTGGATATTCCATTTTTGCATTCGGATAATGACTTTGCTATAATTGGAATTCTTTCCTTGACTTGTTGTCTGTTTTCGATTCTTTTCTCTTTAACTTGTTCTTTTATTTTCTGTTCCATCTCTCTATTTTCTGAATCTAATTCTCTTTTTTTAACAAATTCTTTTGCACCATCTCCTGATACAAACTCGATTCTTACAACCCCATCTTGAATTCTTTTTGTTTTAGTAATTTTTATCTGCTTTATCTCTGATGTTTCTTTTACATGTGTTCCTCCACATGCTTCTATATCCAAATCTCCAATTGATACTATACGAACTGATTTTACTGGAACTACACCACCCTGATAAATTCTAAATCCATATTTTTGCTCTGCAGTTCCTCGATCAAAGTTTTCTATTTTTACTGGTATGTTTTTTTGAACAATTGAGTTTGCAGCTTTTTCTATACCTGACACTTCTTTATCAGTAAGTGCAGAATGATGTGTTATATCCAATCTTGCATGATCTTCTTCTTTAAAGGCGGAATGTTGCCATACCCATGAACCTAATACATTTCGTGCTGATGTATTGATTACATGAGTACTGGTATGATTTTTTGTTATTCTATCTCTTCTAGTTGCATCTAATACACAAGAAACTGTCTCACCTTGTTTTGGAATTCCACCTTGTAATTCATGAACTATAATATTACCATGTTTCGTAACATCTACAACTTCATAGTTGTCAATTTTTCCATGATCTGGTTCTTGACCACCACCTCTAGCATAAAATGATGTTTTATCTAGAACAACATATTTTTCAAACGACTTTAAGACTTTAGCATCAAACTCTTTTGGGTCATTGCCATAAAACAAAAGTTCAGTATCAGGAATATTTTCCAATGGAAAATTTATTTGCTCTTTTTGGTTTTTTCCTTGGTGTAATTCTGATAGTTTACTATAGAATTTAGATGGAATCTCTGATATGACATTCATTTCTTTAAGGTAATCAGGTGTGACTCCATCAGATTCATAGAGTCTAATTAAATCGTCAACAGTTGGATCCTTATTTAGATTCGTTACAATTTTTTGCATTCTCTGCTTTGATGCATCATATCTTTTTGTCTCAATCTGAATAATCTCCTTAACATCTTCACGAGTATCTTCCAATTCTGGATATGTATTTTTTAAATAGTCAATTTGTTTATCAATAATCTCGTTTACGTCGAATGATAATGCAAGTCTGTTCATAGTAGAGATAATTCTACGTAGCATTATTCTAAGATTGTATCCGCCACCAACATTACTTGGAAGTGCTCCATCAGATATAGCAAAAATTAATGTCCTAATGTGGTCAATAATTAGGTAAATTCCCTCCAATGGAGTTATAATTTTATTAATTTGCTGTTCTGATAAACCTGTTTTCTTTATTGCATTTTTTCTAACCTGTGTTAAATCTTCATACATCTCCAAGTTTTTTGCAATTTCAGTGAAGTATTGAACTAAAACTTCAGAATTTGTTTCAACTCCTGCCTGCTGAATTAGATTTTTAGTTATTGGTCCAAAACAGCAATCATATGCTGTTGGGGTGCCCATTGTTATCCAAGAAAATCTTTCTAATCCTGCTCCCATGTCAATGATACGCTGATCAAGTGTTTTGTAGTTTGAAAGATCACCTTGAAACTCAGTAAATACTGCATTACCAAGCTCCAAACCTCTAACAAAATATTCTAGAGATGAACCAAATGAACCTCCACCTTCCCACACATCTTCTACAAAAACAATTTCTTTTTTATCAATTCCAAATTGCTGTGTTAGTAAATTATAATCAAGATTAATGCATTCATCTTTCCAGTATCCTTGTTCATTTGGAATACTGTGTTGTCCAATCATACAAAAACTCGAAAAGTGTCGTCCTGTTACACCAACATTTTCTAAATCTTTGAAACGTAAACAAGTTTGTGGAACTATCAATGGATTAGCAGGAAATTCAAATACAACTTTACTTCCCATCACTCTTTGAAAATCAACAACTGATGCAATTGTAAAATACAAATCATCACGCCATCTACAAACTACAGGATATCTATTGACAGATGTATGACCATTTTTTTTAAAAAATGATTCAACTTCTTTCCAGGCTTGTGTATAATCAAATCTTTTGCTAGTTGGAGGATTTCCAATAAATGAATATGTGTCATCAGAATGATCAGGACAATTCGTTCTATTCTCATCAAGTGTCCAGAAAAATCGATTACAAGTAGTACATGATTTACGGATAAATCCTTGCTCTTCAAATAATCCTACTTTGTAGTATCTCTCAGGATCAGAAGAAAATTTTGATAAAATTTCTTTTTTTTCCACAATGAGTTTTGGTTTATAACCGATATTAAGAATTGTCGATTACAAGAAATTAAATAGATAAAAAACTGTTATTTTGTATGTTTGGGAAAAAAGAGAGAAAATTAAAACTAGATGATTATGTCTTTACTTCAAGACCTGATGGAGATTTCACTAATATGATATTTGGAACAGTGACCGGTATTGATGGAAATAAAATTGGAGTTAATGGATTTATTGTCAACCCAGTAGGCCTAAAAAATAAAGTATCTCAGGGAAAGGCTGGAGACCGCTCTCTTGAGATTCTCAAGGAGCCAACTTCTGAAAATTGTATATTTGCATTAATCTATAGAATTGAATATGAAAATTTTACTGATGTTTTAGATCTCGAAACAGAAAAAGTTGAGATTATTTCAAGAAGAATATTTACCATTCTTGATGGTTGGATTAGAGAATCTCTTTCTGAGCTAATTAATAATGTCTTATCGCTACCTGATGGCACTGAAAAAGATCATGCAAAAAGAATTCTACAACAACGAATGGAGAATTTGTACGATAGGAATCTTAAATCACATCTTTATTCTGTTTGCCGAAGTCTGAAGATCTTAACTAATTCATAATTTTTCTGATAGTTTTATATTATGCTGTAGAAGAATTTTTTTAAATGGAATATGTTTACGCTGCACTAATGTTGCATAAATTACAAAAAGAGGTAACTGAGGAAAATGTTACAAATATTGTAAAAGCAAGCGGTGCTGAAGTAAATGAGGCCCAAGTTAAAGCACTTGTTGCATCTTTAGCTGATGTTGATATTGAAGAAGCAATTAAGGCAGCACCAGTAGCAGTAGCCGCTGCAGCACCTGCAGCAGAAGCAGCATCTGGTGGCGAAGAAAAGAAAGAGGCAAAAGCTGAACCTCCTAGTGAAAAGCAAGAGGAAGCAGCAATGGAAGGTCTATCTTCACTCTTTGGTTAGATCAAACCAATTCTATACATATTGTTAATTACTAATTATTTCTTATAGATTTCAAGTTGGTAGATTCCTCTGCTACTATTGAATTATTCATCTACATTTTAGATCTATTTGGAACTATGGCTTTTGCAGTGACTGGTGCTTTCAAAGCAATTGAACATAAAGCTGACATTGTTGGAATAATAATTTTAGCAACAATTACAGGTGTTGCTGGTGGAACTATTAGAGACATAATATTTGGAAATGAATTACCAAACTCGTTAATTGATCCATCTTATGTTATAATTACAGTATCATCTGCAATTGTATTATTTTTATTATATTCAAGAATGAAGAAACATTGGAATGTTTTTCTTAAATTCGATGCCATAGGCTTGGGTGTTTTTACTGTAATTGGTGCAACTTTTGCCTACAATCTATTTGGAATGAATTTTCTTGTAATTATTTTATCTGGTATGTTGACTGGTATTGGTGGTGGTATTCTACGTGATATTTTTGTAAATCAAACCCCAATAGTTTTTGTAAAGGAATTATATGCATCTGCAAGTTTTATAGGCGCAATATCATTTTATTTCACTCTTGTGATTACTGATGAGATTTACGCTGCCACAATTATAGGCATAGTACTTACAACTGGCTTAAGATTGACTGCCATGAAATATAATTGGAATTTACCAAAAGTTAAAAGTAAATATGATTAAGCAGGGGTGTAGTCTTTTGCCTTTGTTGATAGACTCTTAGCTTGACCATGAGCCTTTTGTAGAATTTGTTCTTTTGTTTCATCAGTAATGAAACCTGATTCTATAGATATCGAACGAGCAGACTGTGCTGCTTTTGTAAGTATTTGCTGTATGTTATCACTTGTAATGTATGATGCTTCAATTGATAATGAAACTGCTTCTTGGTGTGCTTGAGCAAGATCGTTTCTAAATTTCTCTAAATCAATTATCATCTCATCTTGAGCATAAAGTAGTCCTTCTTCAAGGGCGGTATTTAGTAAAATCCCAGCTTCAATTGGCTTGATATCTAATTTTCCTAAAAGACCTGCTAATTTTTCTGGAATAGGCTCTCCTTTTTTAACAGGAATTGTTTCCTTCATAATCCATATTGTACCTTGATCAATTTTTGTTGGAACACCAGCTTCTTTAAAGTCAGTTAGCATTGGTCCAGGTGCAATACCGGTATTCTTTGGTGGAATAATTACATCCATACTTGCAATATCTCCACTTCTTGCAGCAAGCATGACTTTATTTTTTCCTAAAAGAACATTAAGTTTGAATGGTGACATATTTGTAAACATGAAAAGACATTGACCTTTCAAATTTTCAGAGAATTTTTCTAAACCTGGAATATCAAGTTTTTTTAATGCAATTTTTGCAATGTTATCCTTAATACTAATAATTTCTACCTCTCCTTTCAATTTTTTTCTAAGTGGTAAAAGTTGTGAAGCTCTTACTTTTTCCATTCTTACTAGTGCAAGTACTTTATACTTTTTAGGAAGTTCTTGTAGTAGTTGATGCATTTCTGCTTTCTTCTTTGGATACGTTGTTCTATTTTCATGCATTTTATTTTCTAACCTTCATTTCTAATTTTATTGCTTTACCCATAGTAGTTTTAACCATAAATTTTCTAATATTCTTATCACCATTAGGTAGTTTTTTTTCAATTGCATTTATGATGGTAATTGCATTAGCAGCAAGATCTTTTTCATCCATTGCCTCATCCCCAATTTTGCACGAAAGAGAAAGTGAATTTTTTAATCTAACTCTAATTGAAGACTTGTATCTATTCAAGAATGATTCAATTGGTGCATTAAATGGAACAGGAGTTGGCATTTTTCCTCTAGGTCCAAGCAATTGTCCTAGTAATTTTCCAACATTTGCCATTAATTTTGTATCTGCCAAAAAGAAATCATACTTATTTATTAATTTCCTTGATTCTCTCTTATTTTCTGCCAATTTAGTTAATCTATCATTATCTATTACTTCATCAGCATTTGCACTTTTAGCTTTAATACCCATATCTCCACTAGCCATAACACAAATTTTTGCAGGTTGACTCATTTGTTTTGGAAGTTGAATTACTTCATTTAATGCAAATCCCTTTTTTACATCTATATCTTTGAAAGTAATATACAATTCAAGTGATTGCTTGAACTTTCTCTCTTTTTCTGATTTTTTAGCCTCCTGAATTAATTCAACTAATTCTGATTCATTTACCATGGAAAATTTTTCTATAGCCTACTTAAAATCGTTTAGAGTAAAAATTTACTTTTTGTGTTTATTTTATAAAAAATGTGTTTTTAGCATAATTTTTCATATACAAATGTGAAATTTGAAAAAACTTACATTTAATACCTCAAAAAATTAATTATGAGAAAATGCATCATTTTGATGATTTAGATCTTAAATTATTATCAGAGTTAAAAAAAGATGGTAGTATTTCTGTACCGGTGCTATCTAAAAAACTTGGAATGAATTCTTCGGTACTTTATAGTAGAATTAACAGACTAGTCAAAAAAAAATTGATAAAAAGATTCACAATTGAAATTGATGAAGCACAGTTAGGTTATGAGGTAAAGGCATCTGTTGGAATTAATCGTGATCCAAAATTTAAAGAAACAATTCAACAGAGTTTGCTAAATACACCAGAAGTTGCTGAAATCTGTGAAATTACTGGTAGGTTTGATATTATTATCAAAGTTCTAGCAGAAGATCTTGAGCAATTACATACAATAATAATTGATAAAATTGGAAAGATTGATGGTATTCAAAATACAGAGACTTTTGTTGAATTAGAGAAGACTGATAAAACTCCAGTTTATTTATCTAAACACTAGTTTATTCGAACTTACTATCCCACTTACCTTCATTAATTTCAAGAGTAATTTCTTTTGGAGTTTTACCTTCAATTTTTACTCCTAGGCATTGACATGTGCCAATTATTTGCTTAACAACTGATTTCAGTTTGGATGCATAAGATGATTCTAGTTTTACATTAGCAACCTTGATAATTGAATCCATTCCAATATCTCCAACCCATTCAGTACCTGAAGTACCACTACCTTTTTGAATATTAATTTCTTTTAAAACCAGAGCCGATGCGGATGGTATTCCTACATCGATTTCCCATTCTTTTGTATCTGCATCAATACTAACTGTAACAGGAACTTTCATTCCTTTAAAATCACCTGTTTTATCATTAATTGCATTAATAACTTCCATAATGTTTACCCCCATTGGTCCTAATGCAGGACCAAGAGGTGGACCAGCTGATGCTTCGCCACCTGTAACTAATGATGAAATTGTTTGTTTGTCTCCCATTAAATAAAACCTTCTTGCATGTGATTTATTCCTTACTATGTTTTAACTGGTTTTAGATAGTTTGCATCTACTGTTACTGGTAATTGATATGGCGCATCAAGTAAAATTACTGTAGCTTCTTCTTTATCATGATCAACTCGTGTTACTGTAGCCTTCATTCCTTTGAAAGGTCCACCAATTATTTCCACTGTTCCATCTACTGCCAATTCTGATACAGTTGATTTTTTAACCAAATAATTTTCTATTTCACTAAATTGTAATCCTCCTCTAAGTTGACCTTTAACGTGTTTTACTCCTTGAATTGCATTGAACATATCTTGTGGTTCTCTTGCCTCAACAACAACATATCCTTTCAAATTATCAACCAATAAAATTGATTGAATACTTTTACTAATTGTTTTCAAGGTAATTTCGGATAATTTTTCATCAAATTGACTACCTGATATTCCATGTTTTTCTTCATAATGTTGTTTAAAATTTGGGCTACATTCTGTATTCGTAGTAAGTAGATTTATTGTAAAATTAGTCTTGATCGTTTTTATCACTCCTTTTTCATCTTTTACTGGTTGATCATCTAGTCCAATTAGAGGAGAGTCAGACTCTTCTTCCTGGCATTCACTACATTTTATCTTTTGAGACCTCATTTGAGCTTCAAGTAATCTTAAAACAACCTTTTCTTGACCACCAGTGGTTCTAACACCAAACAGAGTAGCATCTATACTATTTTGCTTTGTTACTGCATCTGATTTAGTTTCAGTTATTGATTCTGCACTATCTTCAACTTTTTCGTGTGTTTGCTCTGGTTCTGTTTCTGACATTTTACTCACTCAGGTTGTTGCCATTGGACGAGTGAATACTGAAAATGTAAATTGAATGATAAATGCTAGACCACCAATAGCAGAAATTCCAAATAAAACCAATCTTAAATGCTGTTTATAGACTTCCTTGTCTGATTTTTTGGTAAGTTTTATTGTATTTACCATATTTTTGAATGTTAATCTTGGGTTAAACCTCATTAATTTGAAATTAATAAAGTGTCAATATATCTTTTATTCATGGAATTATTGGTTGCATACAAAGAGGATCCTGCAGGCTACAATATGGCCAAATTCATATCTCAAAACCTAGAAAACGAGAATGGGGTATTTCACGGAGAAAATTTTGATTTAGTAATACTATCAACACCTACAATTAATGCTGACTGGTTAGAAGATAAATTTCAGTATGATGGATTTATTTTTCTTTCAAAACATGCTGCAGAATCTGGTACTTTAGCTTTGACATGTCACAGTACTGGGAATTTTGATATAGCAAAATTTGGTGGAAATCCAAAACAAATTGCAATACCACATCCAAATATCCAAAAATCATATCTAAAAAATCTCTCAACTAATCATGAACTGTTCTCTGATTTCCAAATTACAATTGAAGCTACTCATCATGGTCCCACGGCACTTAAAAAACCTACAATATTCATAGAAATTGGTACAACTGAAAAGCAGTGGAATGATATTGAACTATGTAATTCAATTTCCAAAATTATTTTAAAAACGCTCAAATCCCCCATTCCAAATTATCCTTTCGCAATATGCTTTGGAGGAACTCATTATTCTGAAAAATTTTCTAATGAAGTGATAAATGGAGAATTTGCATTAGGAACTGTGATGCCAAAACATGCATTAGATTACTTGGATGAGTCATTATTTTTGCACATATTGGAAAAAAACATAGGTGCTAATACCGCATTACTAGATTGGACTGGTCTAGGAAAACATAAACAAAGAATAGTAGATTTTTTAACAACAACAAATCTTGAGGTGAAAAAACTCTGAAGATTGAACAGCTTGTTTATAAAAAACTTTTACAGGTTCCTAAAGGACATATAATCACATATGGAGATCTAGCAAAGGCAATTGATCTACAGAATGGTCAACGTTTGATTGGTAGAATAATGAAGAATAATCCATTTCCTGTTATAATACCATGTCATAGAGTTGTTAGATCTGATGGTGATGTAGGTGGTTATGCTTTTGGCATAGACATTAAGAAAAATCTTTTGTTGAATGAAGGTATAAAAACTGATAAAAATAAAATTATAAACTTTGAAAAAATAAAATTTAAATTTTAAGATTCTTGAGTATCTTTCACTTCTGCAATTACTGTTCGTAGATGTGCTTTGTTTCTTATTGTGTTTCCATTAATTTTTTTATAAACTGCTTTAAAAACATCATTTGTAATTTCTTTCCTATCCTTTGCAATTCGTAAAATATATCGTAAAGCTCTAACTTTGTTTACATATACTGTTTTCTTGCCAACTCTAGCTCCTTTTCTTCCTTTCTTTGAACCTTGTGTTGCTCCACGTTTTGATTTTTGAGCTTTCTTTGTTTTGGCTCTACCTCTTGATGTTCCTGTAAATGATTTGATTGTAATCGTGTTGGCAGTAATTAAACTTCTAATATCATCTCTAGTGATTGCATCTGCAATATCATCAAGATGGTCAGAATCAAATCGTACTCTATGCACACCAACTCCTACAATTCTAGATACAAGTTGTTTTTTTGCGTGTAAATTAACTGGCATTTTGACTCACTCTTGCATTGAATATTTTAAATTTTTTTTCTAAAATAACTTTCATTAATTCATTTCTTTTTTTAGTACCTACACTATGACCAAATCTAATTCCATCTTGTTTTGGATTCAGATTTTCTAAATCGTTAATTGTATGAACTAAATTATCTGTATAACCTGATGGATGTAATCCTTTTGCAATAGTTGGTGTTCCGTATCCAATTTTAACTAATCCTGGACGACCACGACTTTTTTGTTTTCTTTGGTGATTATCAACTCCTTTTGGTTTTCTCCAATTTGTCTCCAATCTTTTATAGCGCCAGCTCTCAGGACGAATGAATTTTGGTCTATTCTCCGATACCTGTTTTCTGATTTCTAGTTTATCTTTGTTAATTGGCATGGAATTTAGACTTGAATTTTTACATAAATACGTATCTAAGCCATATTTCAATTTCTAGAAAGAGATAAAAGTGAATTGATTTTTTTTAAAAATCTTGGTAAGAACTAGAATTTTTTATTGTGGGGTTAGGGATCTTGTCTGAATCTTCACTTGATCCTAAATTTCTTTTACAATTAAAGGAGTTTGGAATTAATACTGAAAAAATTCATAGAAATCTACCTGTTGAAAAATTAATTGAACATTCCTCAGAAAGAAATGAGGGTATTTTAACATCTACTGGTTCCTTATCAGTCAAAACTGGAAAGTATACTGGTCGTTCGCCTCAAGATAGATACATAATTTTTGACGATGAGACACATGAAACAGTTGATTGGGGGAATGTTAATCGTCAATTTCCATCTGAAAAATTTAATCAGATTTTTGAAAAAATGAAAAAGCATGCTGAAGGAAAAGAACTTTATGTATTTGATGGATTTGTTGGTGCTGATAGTACAAACAGGTTACCAATACGAGTGTTTAATGATCATGCGTGGCAGAATCTATTTTGTAAGCAATTATTTGTTAGACCATCTGCCGCAGAATTAGATACACATATTCCCGAATTTACTATTTTATGTTTAAACGATTTTGAAGCAATACCTGAAATTGATGGAACTAGAACTAATGCATTCATACTAATTAATTTATCAAAAAGAATTGTTCTAATTGGAGCAACAAATTATGCTGGTGAAATGAAAAAATCAATGTTTTCAGTTATGAACTATCTTATGCCATCACAAGGCATTTTCCCCATGCATTGTTCAGCTAATGTAGGACAGGATGGTAGTACGGCATTATTTTTTGGTTTATCTGGAACAGGAAAAACTAGCTTATCTGCAGATCCTCAAAGAATGTTAATTGGGGATGATGAGCACGGATGGTCTGACAATGGAATTTTTAATTTTGAAGGTGGGTGTTATGCAAAATGTATTAATCTAAATGAAGAATCTGAACCTCAAATTTGGAATGCAGTAAAATCTGGTGCTGTACTTGAAAACGTTGTAGTTGATAAGGAATCATTAAAACCTGATTTCAACGATGGTAGTCTAACAGAAAATACTAGAGCAGCTTATCCACTTGATTACATACCTGGTGCAGTGATCCCAAGCGTAGGAATTAGTCCCAAAATAATTATATTTTTGACTGCTGATGCATTAGGTGTTTTACCACCAGTATCAAAATTAACAAAGGAAAGTGCAATGTTTCATTTTATGTCAGGTTATACAAGTAAACTAGCTGGAACTGAAAGAGGAATAAAGGAACCAAAAGCAACATTTTCAGAATGTTTTGGTTCTCCGTTCATGCCAAGATCTGCATCTGTTTATGCTAAAATGTTAGGTGAAAAAATTTCAAAGCATAATGTGGCTGTTTATTTAATTAATACTGGCTGGTCAGGTGGTCCATATGGAGTTGGAAAACGAATTAGCATAAAATACAGTAGAGCAATGGTTACTGCTGCTTTATCTGGTGCATTTGATATTGTCAAATTTAGGCATGATGAACGTTTTAATCTTGATGTACCATTAGAATGTCCTAACGTCCCATCAGATATTTTGGATCCAAAAAATACCTGGATTGATAAAGATTCTTACGATCTCTCAGCAAATAAATTGGCACAGATGTTTGTAGAAAACTTTAGCAAGTTCAACAATGTATCTGACGAAATACGTAGATCTGGACCAAACACATCTTAGTTTTTTATAGTTTTAGCAGTAAATATTGCTACAACACAAATTATCACCATCATGATAAGTATAGGTCGTTCAAGATTATCAAAAATAGAAAGAGTTGGATTATTACTCTCTAAATACGAATCAATAAAAATAGTATCATAAACATCGAATGTGTTTTTTTCAGTGGTTATATTTGCCTCAATCCAATAATTTCCAGGTTGGTAAATACTCAATGATTGATTGTTTTCAGGAGAAAATGAAACTGAATTTTTTTCTAATGTCTCCATGTTAATTGCGGTAATTTTGACATATGACCATTCTACAGGATTTATAATTTCAAAAAATAATTTTCCATCTTCTTCAATAGTGTTTATTGTTGCCTCTGTGACTCTAATATGAATAGGAACTTGATGTGAAATTTGTTCGTGTGTAATGAATAACCTCCCTTCAAATTCACCAATTTGATTAGATATTAGATTTGAGGTAACACGTAGTGTGCCTCCTTCTAAATTATAATCAAAATTTACATTAGTAAAATCAGAAAATTCAATTTGTATCTGATCATTTAATCCATTGAATTCAAACTGTATATCTTTAGTCTGTATATTTTTTTCCGTAGATAAATTAAACCTTAAACTTGGTGGTAATATTATCAGTTCTGAATTGAATGCCTTTTCAATATTAATTCTACCTGTACCACCTACATCCATTGGAAATTCATTACCATACGGATCAGTAACTAATTCAGATGTAGTGATTAGTTTTGATTTAATTTCTTGATGTGTTAAATCAGGGTTTTTACTTAGTAACAGTGCAATTGCACCAGACACATGTGGTGCAGCGTAACTGGTTCCACTAGTGATACTATATGTATCACCCAAAGAAGTTGTTTCAACAAAAACTCCAGGTGCAACTAAATCTGGTTTATCATAAAATTCTGAAACAGGACCTCTTGAACTAAACATTGCAACAAAATCTGGATGGTTAAATACATCAATGGTTCCTACCGTTTTATTTTCTAACATTTGTTTGAGAATAAGACCATCTTCTAAAGTTATAGACAATGCTGGAATTTTTGGAACATAATTTTCTGGAATGTTTTCATGAATTAATTCGCCATAAAATATCCCTGGTTCATTATTATAAACAATAATGGCTTGTGCATTATTAATCGCTGCAACTCTTTCTTTTTCTGAAAAGAATACTACTTCATCCTCAGTTTCTCCTCCCCTTTCAACCAGAATGATTTTATCCGCTGCATTGATCTTTTTCAAGTCTTTCTCTCTACCAAACTCACCAAATTGAATTTCTGCAGCAATTTTTTTAGAAATTACTTCTGTTCCTAACATAGGTAAAACCTGAAATTGTTTTCCCTCTACTTCTAATGTTGAAACAATACTAGAGCCAGTATCATTATATGTAGCACCAACTGTAATTGCATTTGGATTTGCTCCTGGACTACCAATAGTTTTTTCATCAGGCCCACTGTTTCCTGCTGCAACAACAACTATAACACCACTATCTACTGCTTCATTCACAGCATGATCAATATCATTGTGTATTACATCAACACCTAAACTAATGTTAATTATGTCTGCTTCATCAATTATTGCTTGTTTTATTGCTTTAATTATCAAATCTGAAGAAACTGCTTCACCATCTTCTGAAACTCTATAAGCTAAAATCTTTGATTTTGGTGCTATACCATTAATTTCACCGTCAGCTGCAATTATTCCTGCTACTTGTGTTCCGTGTCCACTAGTATCTTGAGGTGTACTATCATTTTCTATAAAATCATAACCTGCTAAAATTTTCTGTTCATCTCCAATCCCTAAAAGATCTGGATGTTCAAAATTAACACCAGTATCTATCACAGCAATTTTTATTCCTTCTCCGTTAATACCAATACTAGATGGATATTCTGCACCTATATGCGGTCTACTGTTTTCTAAAAACAGTTCAAACGTGATATCATCATTTATGGAATTCATGAATAATACAACAAATACTAGAGTAAAACACGAAAAAATGATACTTTTTTGCCACATACTTCTAATCAATTTAATATCTAAAATTACTTCCTTGTAAAACAATAAATTGTATTCTGTAAATGACTTCTTATGGGAAAATACACACTTCCTGAGATGCCTTATGCATATGACGCACTAGAGCCTCATATCGATGCTCAAACAATGGAAATTCATCATACCAAGCATCATCAGAAATATACTGACACTATGAATGGTGCTTTGGAAAAACTCAGTCCAGAATTACAAAGCAAAGACATCATTGATATTTTATCAAACATCAATGATGTACCTGAAGATGTTAGAGGTGCAATTAATTTCAATGGTGGTGGATACGATAACCATAAGCTATTTTGGAATAATATGAAACCAAATGGCGGTGGTGAACCAGGTGGAGCATTAGCAGATGCTATCAACTCTTCCTTTGGATCTTTTGCTGAATTTAAAGAACAATTCTCAAGCAAAACAGCTCCAATACAAGGAAGCGGATGGGGATGGCTCGTATATAATCCATCAACTGGTAATGTTGAATACAAAGCAATGCCAAACCAAACTAGTCCTAGAACTGAAGGTCTTATTCCTTTATTGGGTCTAGATGTTTGGGAGCATGCATATTATCTCAAGTATCAAAACAAACGCCCTGATTACATATCCGCATGGTGGAATGTTGTCAATTGGGACGAAGTGGATGATCGACTTTCAAAAGCCAAGTAATTCACTATTCTCTTTTTCTTTTCAAAACTTTAATTTTTATACCGTCATACAATTTTACATATATGAGTGAACAGCAAGCCCAACAATTGATTCAACAGATGCAGATGCTTGAGAATCATTTTGCTCAATTAACCCAACAACAGAATTCTATTATTAGTATTATCCGTGAAGCAAATTCTGCAATACATTCCATTAATGGAACCAAGACAGAAACTGAATCAGATGGTTTAGTTCCAATTGGAATGGGAGTGTATGTAAAATCAAAAATCCAATCAAATGATAAAGTTATAATCAATGTTGGTTCTGGTGTGGCAATTGAAAAGGATCAGGATGCAGCGATTAATTGGTTAGAATCTAGATTAAAAGAATTAGAAGTTGCACTACAAAATGTTAATTCACAGAGACAGCAAGTATCTGATAATTTGGAGATTGGAAAACAACAAATGCAAAGTATAATGCAAAAATCACAAGAATCACAAAAATAAACTATGTTTGATAATCTAAAAAAAGCATTTTCTGATGTATCAAAGGGATTTAGTGAAAAAGAGCTTAAAGAAAAAGACATTGAGGATGTTTTGTTTGAATTGGAAATTAATTTATTAGAATCTGATGTTGCAACCGAGGTAATTGATTCTATAAAAGATTCTCTTAAAGAAAAGCTAATTGGAACAAAGGTTGAAAAGAAGACTATTGGGGATTTTATTAAAAAAAGTTTAGTTCAATATATAGATGAAACATTTTCTTCTGCTGGAAATATAGATTTAATTTCTAATATAAGATCTAAGAAAGAATCTGGGGAGCCTTACATTATTGTGTTTGTTGGTATTAATGGAACTGGAAAAACTACTACTCTTGCAAAAATAGCTAATTTATTGAAAAATTCAAAGTTCTCTCTTGTTATTGCTGCTGCTGATACTTATCGTGCTGGTGCGATTGAACAGATCCGTGAGCATGCAAATAGATTAAACCTAAAAATCATTGCTCAAAATTATGGTTCTGATCCTGCAGCAGTATCTAAAGACGCTGTATTATATGCTAAATCACATAAGATTGACTGTGTTTTAGTTGATACAGCTGGTAGAATGCAAACCAGTGCTAATTTGATGGAACAGATAGAAAAAATTACGAAAGTAGTTCAACCTGATTTAAAAATTTTTGTTGGTGATTCACTTGCCGGAAATGATACGGTAAATCAAGCAAGAGAATTTCATAATCGTGTAAAACTTGATGGTTCAATTTTAACTAAAAGCGATGCAGATGCACGTGGTGGCGCAGCACTATCAATTGTAAGGGTAACTGCTACACCTGTAATTTATGTTGGTATAGGTCAGGAATATGATGACATTGCTTTGTTTGACAAAAATGTATTTCTAAAAAATGTTTTTGAAGAACATGAAAATATTACATCTTTACCAGAACCAGAACCAGAACCAACACCAGAACCAACACCAGAACCAACACCAGAACCAGAACCAACACCAGAACCAACACCAG
>Ga0209992_10000860_pt1 | contig 36792 bp, 63 predicted proteins | sample 2SBtaG_2_FD_182564 | JGI IMG/M metagenome (GOLD analysis project Ga0209992, IMG submission 182564) | Deep subsurface microbial communities from Kolumbo volcano to uncover new lineages of life (NeLLi) - 2SBTROV12_ACTIVE470 metaG (SPAdes)... | ecosystem: Environmental > Aquatic > Marine >...
GTCTAGAAGGCATAGTAGCTAAACAATCATAGCCCCCCTGTCTTATCAATAATTCCATTTAAATCCCAGATGCCTTGGGATTTAATATGGGATTTAATATGGGATTTAATGGGTTTTATCGTCAGCATATAAAAAAGGAAAAATGCCTTTCAAATCAATACTGAGCATAGGGTGCACTAAAAAATGCACCCTGTGCACCCTCTTTACACCACCCTATCTGAGGGCGAGATAATATACCGCATACCGTTACCCAAGACGGCTGAATTTGCTCAACAACAAATAAAGGTAAATTATGGACGCTCAAAAACCAGATTACACGTATTCGACTATCAAACAATTTTGTAAACTCTACCCTGCTTTTTCCGTCGGCGGCATTCGCCACAATATCTTTCAGGCAGATAAGAATGGCTTAAAAGAATCTAAAGCAATAGTTCGTAATGGTCGGCGAGTACTCATCCACGCACAAAGGTTTTTTGACTGGGTGGAATCACGCTAAAGTATAGAGCCGATCAAACCGAATCCGCTCTGGGTGCGCGATTCCACGCTTGAATCGCAGCTTGTTTTGTAGCCTCGCTTTCGATGTCGTATTTAACCGTCCTGAATTCGACATTCCAGGCGTCGCAGCAATCACCCGTTGCAATAGCATATTTATTGCTTGGCCCGCTCTGAGTTATATGCATTTCTTCAGGGACGCAACCACAAGGACATTTTAATATTTTGATGCCGTTTGGTTTGATAATAACTGTCATTGGTTCCAAGGATGCAAAGGATCGACAGGCGCTCCGCTGGCATCACAGCCAGCTTGCCTGCCTGTTTTTTCTAAACGCTGTTTATGTGACGAATGGCAATGGTCACAAAGTGCCTGCCAATTTGACCTGTCCCAAAATAGTTTTTTATCGTCGCGATGTGGTGTGATGTGATCGACTACATGAGCGGCTTCTACACGCCCCAACTTTTGGCACATCACACATAAAGGGTGCTCTTTTAGATATCTCGCCCGCGCCTGTTGCCATTGATACGAGTACCCACGACCTGCCGATGTTTTTTTGATTTTTTTATATTCCATGCATAAAAAAACCCAGGACAATATTTCTATTGTTCCAGGTTTAGTAACAGGATAACAACACTCTTGATTGCTTTACATTATATTGTGCCTAGTTTAGCAACAAGATAAAACCATGCTTGAATACTTTACATTAAATGGTTAACCCATGTCAAGCCTATCGTGGTATTTCTTAATGCACTCACTATATACAGCACCCTGTATATGCGCAACAACGTCACGTATATAGCCACGACTGACGCTATTTTTTTCTGCCAGATCTCGCTCCGTCATCTTAAAAACATAAATCGAGACAGCGATATGCTTGTATTCTGCGAGCAATGCTACAATGACGCTATCAACATGCTCTGCTATGTCGCTGTCTGGATCTCCAGCACCACCTTCCGATCCATTATGTATAATGCTCTGAGCAAATGCAGCGTGCCGAGGATAGCCTAGCGATGCCAGGCCATGCCCCAATCGTGCCCATCTACCCCACCTAGATAGACACCATTCAGAATATAATCTGACCCTTGCTCTATCGTCGATTATAACGATAGTCTTTTTTTTTTGCTTATCCATATCAGTGGCCCAACGCGCCGGATATTATCAAGTATCGATACCAAACCGATATACCATAAAGCAAAAATAATAATACAAATATAATAAGTACTAGGTTTTTAAACATATTATATATCCTATTTTAGCGCCTCATAACAATTTCCAGAAACATAGATACAATCTTTATAAAAAGAATGGCTGAATATAACAACGTTAGCCAATATATAATTTCTATATAATCCATATTTTTTTAATTTTTACCCCATCTTGCACGATGATATCTAACGTCAAAATGCGTAAAAGTTTTGTATCTACCAAGGCCGCAAGTATTGGGCCACATATCATTAATAATATCTGCAACATCCTTAGGCTCGCATATTTTTGATTTTATGTCTGCTGCCAAACCTACTAGATGTTTGCTTGATTCTTCACCACCTACGTTTTTGTTATGTTTTTTACACCTATAGCCACTCGTTATTTGTATTGCTCCCCCTGTTTTTTCGCGTATTATTTCTAAGCGCTGAATCAATAACCAAGAAATAGAATGAGTTGAACACTGCCCGCAGTGACATTTAAACTCATCACTATGGAAGTGATCTGATAATTGGCCGGTTATTCGCTCCATATTTATCTCTGTTTGTTTTAAATCGATAAAGAAAATAGGTGTCTTAAATACGAGAGTGTCATCGGTTCATTACCTGTATTTCCTGGCGCTTTGTACATACTCGCATTTGGGTGCATTATTGCTACCCCCGTTTTTATTGCTTCGCTGATTCTATCAAGTTTATTTTCCTTTAATTCGAGTTTATTTAATATTCCTTGTAGCTCGTTTTCTGTAATATTGCTTTCGCGATTGGCTCCTGCTTCGTCAATTTCATTTCTTTGCTCTTCAATTTCAAATCGTAATGCCAGTATCTCTTTAATTAATTCTTTTTTTGTTTTTTTTAAAAGCATTGCGCGATTTTCATTCATTTGTTAATGCCCTTTGTTGGTAAATATATAATTTAGCCCGCTGTATCGTAATATGTAGTTTTATCTGTGTCGTCGAGAGCAATTGTCATGTCTCTAAATCTCCATAACTATAACAAGTATATTTCCATCCATCCCCTTTGACTGACTCAACAAGCCAGAATTCGAACTGTGGGAACGCCTGAGCGGCGATTTTAAGCTTTGCCATACCTGTGCTTAGCCTCATGCCTTTTACCTCGTGAAAAGCCATTACATTTCGTTTAACAACAAAATAATCTGGTGTGTAGGTCGTCCTGTTGGCCAATTTGAGCCTAATCTGCTCAAAACCATAGCTTATGATCTCACCGTTGCGCTGTAATCCCGCTAAATATCCAGCATATCTGGCCTCGGTTTTATTCATACCCATATTATCTTTAATAATTCTGGGTCTCGTCTTCTTCGAATTAACCGCTTTTATATTATTTAATAATATTGATTGATTCATTATTCGTTTCATGCTTAATATTTTACTAGTAACCCTTTCACCGCTTCCCTCATTTTTTTAATATTTTCAGCCGCTATTTTTGCATCAGCTATATTCCTCGCTATGCGCGGCTGAGAAAGATTCTCTTTTATTTTTCTTTCCTTTTTCGCCTCTTCAATACCGCTTAATATTTTAAATATATTCGGCATATTTTGTGGACTTAATGAGCAAGCATATTCATACCCTGCGACAATATCTGCCATATCGCAATGTTTGATTTTCGTATATAACCTGCGCTTAAATAGCCGCACCTCCTCGTCTGTCGGATAAGCGAAATGAAATTCTTTGGGATAATCCACGCGCAACGCTTTGACTAGCCCAGTTACTTGGATTGCAGTTGAATCATCCAGGTTTTTTGTGGGGACAGTTTTTAATTCTTCACTCATTTTTTAAAAATCCAGGCTATCGATTGTTTTCAAGGTCACTCGCCCATAATCTCGCTTTTTGCTCTGCTCTCGTCTGCCCCATTGTCGACAAGCGGCTTTCCAATCCTTCATTTTTGTTTTTCCAACGTGCCAGCCGTTGGACTCGTAATGATCAAAAAACTTTCCTGGGTCAATCCCGATTCCCTGCTCGCGCAGATATATTTTTATTTCGCTGGGCGTTGGCTTTACAAAAATTTTTTCTTTTTTTTCGTCGTTTGTTTTTTTTTCTTTTTTTATATATTTTTTTCTTTTTTTTATTTTATATAAAGATTCGGGTACCCGTTTGGGTACTGGTGTCGTTTTGGGTACTGGTGTCGTTTTGGGTACTGGTGTCGTTTTGGGTACTGGTGTCGTTTTGGGTACTGGTGCCGCGTCGTTTTTGGCACTGGTTTTTGCCTGATTCTCCTCGATAATTAATCTGTATTCATTAACCTTTCCCGCTGTTTTTTTTATCTGTATTAACTCGCTTTGCTCAAGCTCAGTAAGCGATTTTATAACCGCTTTTTTGTTCATCAGGGTGATTTTTGCTATCGAATCGATTCCGGGGAAACAAACATTATTTTTATTTGCTCGGTCTGCTAGATGCAATAGCACTAACTTTGACGAGTGCTTTATCCCTATTTGCGACCACGCCCAATTAGTTAAAAAATGGCTCATTAATAGCCATTTATGCAATTTAATAATATGTTTATTATTGCTTTAATATACATAGCTATACCCCCTCAAATTTTGCACATATCCTATTACGCCCTCCAGACCCGCCCCAGAATAATCTACCTCCGAGCTGTTCATAAGCTCTTTTTAGAGCCTTTTTAGATGGTTTTTTAGCTCTATAATCATTATATTTTTTACACTGCCCAATACCCGCACCATCCCCTATTTGATCAGGTATAAAGTGGGCACATAATACACACCTTATAGCCTTAGTTTTCTCCATTCAGGTACATTATAGTCCATATATATAGATACTTTATCCAATAATATATATATACTGTAATAGATACTAATATTAATATAACAAGCGTTAATATATTTCTTAAATCAGAGATTTTATCACTCATTGATTTATTCCAAATTATAGTCGGTATCAAATACCCCGCGTTTTATAGCGAGCTCCCGTATCGAATAGGCCCGCTCATAATATGTGCTCCTATGTCGCCCAGTCCTTAATCTGCTAACTATTGATTGTGACGCACCAATTTCTGCGCCAATTTCTGCATCTGTCATAATCTCATTAAGACGTGTAAGTGTTTTTTGTATATTTATACTCATGATCGAGCAAATATAATTCGCGAACGTATTTTTGTCAATGCTTTTGTTTGACATCAAAAATAATAAAAATATATATTGACTCCAGATATACGTTTGCGTATATTGTGAGCCACTAGAGCAATAAATCAACTATAAAAATCATGAAAAAATCATGAAAAAATCATGAAAAAATCAATAAACAAAAAAGTTAAAGAGCTAAAAAATGGCTTGTATAAAATAATTTGGAAAAATCAAGGCGGAGAGTCTTTGGCAGCAATCGGCAGAACTCCGTCAGGAGACGTATGGATTGCGCCTACAAACTGGGTTTGCGGCGCTGGAACGACCGGACATTTTAAAGACATTGAAAAAGTAATACTAATCAAAGACATTGAACAAGTAATTCTGATAGAACATAAAGACTAGATTTAACTTTATAGGCAATAAAAATGACAGAATTTATTGATTGTAATGGCAACAGATAATAAAACAAAAACTGTATACGTAAATTTACATGTTGATGAAAAACCAACTTGGGTTAAAGCGTCCGTGACATGGGAAGATGAGCGCTCTATGCGTGTAACGCCAATAGATGGCGACCCACTGCACTCTATACACATAGATAAAATAAATGGAAAAGGCGACCTGTACAGAGATGCCTAACGACCATGCTAAGCGGTGCGTTTTTTGCAGAGGTTGTGGAACCCCAAAACCCACATTAACTGTAACTATTTTACTCATTTGATGTAAATAGCTTGACTAACTAAAACTATTATAGTATTATACGCACATGGACTGAGGGAATAACCCCAAAGCCTGAAGAGGAACAGAAAATGAAAACTGAATATAAAGCAACTTTCGTAACATTAACTAAAAATGTTGACGGTGATGAAAACTCTTATGAAGCTACTGTATCAGTAAATAACGAATTTGCTGTGCAATGTTCGGGAAATGAAGAGGAATCATTATTTTTAGGTATAGCTCACCCATCTGAAAAATTTCATGAAGATAAAAGTAAGCAGTTATCAGCATATGAAAATTTAGATAGTGACGAAATTGAAAAATCGCTGGAAGAATGGGGTTTTGAAAATAATCTAGGATGGTTAGAAGATAACGCGGAAGTGGTTCTGTGAAACCATCCGAAAAATGCAAAGCGGCAGGGCTGAAAAGCCTTGCTGAGCTTGCAGAAATTAGCGGTGCAAGCATACAAACTTTAAACAATTGGTTTAAGAATAAGCCGATTATTTTTGATTTAGTTTTACGCGGTGCGATCATGAAAAAACATTGTCAGTTGTTTGACTGCTAACGATAAGCACCCAGGCGAACAAACCCCAAAATCAAGCTATTTTGTAATACAAAACGAGGCTGAAATGAAAATAACTCACAAATTAAGGCAAGATAACTCCCACGTTTATCTGTTTAAACAAAACAAAATCGTCTTTATATCCTCAGACAAAAACAAAGACATTGCTTTCAATCGCGGCTGGAATCTCATAATGCAATCGATAAAGAACAAAATTTAATAATTCGTGGTCTGGTGAAGCTGGTCTATTGCCAAAGTCTACAAAGCCAGCAGTGAGCTACGGGGAGTTCGCGATACCTCCTTGTCCCTAGGGGGCTCACCGGTTGGCTCACGTCACGAGCCATTTGTTATGAGCCTGGAGTAAGTAATGACCGTATTTTTAGACACAGAAAAGGACACGCAAACCATGACTAATAAAACAGCAGTACAAAAAAAAGCCTCAGAAAACAACTTATTAGATAATTTAGCGAATAAAGCTAATCTCGATCCACAAATATTTAAGCAAACATTGATGGCTACAGTAATGCCCTCAAAAACCGTTGTAACAGACGAGCAATTCACTGCTTTTTTGATGGTTGCGAATAAATACAATTTAGATCCGATGACTAAAGAGATTTATGCATTTCCATCAAAAAAAGGCGGAATCCAGCCCATCGTGTCGATAGATGGATGGATAAAATTGATCAATACTAATCCAAATTACAATGGGATAGAGTATATAGACCATAAAAACCAAAATGATGAGCTAACTGCAATCACGTGCAAAATCCACCGAAAAGATCATGATTATGCGACAGAAATCACGGAATATTTGTCAGAATGTTCTCGATCAAACGAGACCTGGAAGCAATGGCCCGCGCGAATGTTAAGGCATAAAGCGACTATACAAGCCGCACGTTACGCTTTTGGATTTAGCGGCATATTAGATCTGGACGAGGCGCAGAGAGCACAAGCTGTAGACGAGCATCAAGATGCAAATATTTATGATGCGAGCGAATACAAGACGGTGCAGAAACCTCTATACCCAGAATCGAAATTTAAAGAAAATCAGACAGCCTGGAGAGAGTCATTTACAAAAGGAAAAACGGCTGAATCATTAATATTAGCGATCAACTCAAAATATCAGCTATCAGCGGATCAAGAAAAAGCAATACTTGAGCTTGAGACGACTAAAGAATTAAACGCATAGGACGCAGAAAATGAACATAATAAAACTTGAAATAGGCGGCGCAGAATGGCTGAAAAAAAACAGCGCAAGTGAAGCCGCCGCAATGTTGGGTATCTCTAAATATACAACTCGATCCGAATTGCTTAGATATAAAGCAACTGGAATAAAAAAGGAAGTCTCTCCGGAAACACAAAAATTATTTGAGCGCGGGCATTTGGCTGAGAAAATGGCGCGGGCTTTAATAGAAGACTATATAAACGATGATTTATATGTCTATACGGGCGAAACAGAAGTAGACGGTTTAACGCTATCAGCGAGTTTTGATGGGATTACTGAGAAACAATTAATAATATTTGAGCACAAGCTTTTAAACAATGATCTGCGCATAGCTATGCAATCAGGATGCATCCCCGCTGAATATCATCCCCAGCTCGAACAGCAATTAATAGTATCTGATGCTAACGAGGTACTTTTTGTAGCATCAAATTGTATAACTAGTCTCGATGACGAGCATTACATTATACCTTACTCAAGCGACCCTGATCTAAGGAGCGATATTATTGCTGGGTGGAAACAATTTAATATCGATTTGAAAAAACTTAATGCCGATTTTGAAAAAAATGGCTTACCAGAACCCGAAGAAATTATAGAAAAAAAACGGCCCAGAACACTTCCATTGCTGAGCATTGAGATATCGGGCCAGGTATCTAGTACAAATTTAGATACTTATAATAATCGACTTGTGGAGATACTGGATAATATTAACACAGAATTAAATACTGACGATGATTTTGCTCAAGCAGAAGCTGATATTAAATTTTGCAATGAGTCAAAAAAACAGTTAGATCATTGCAAAAATTTTGCACTAAGTCAGGTTGAGGACATCTTTCTTTTGTTTCAACAATGCGATTTTTTGAAAAACATGATAACAGACAAGGGCACATTATTAACACGCCAGGTTAAAGCTAAAAAACAAGACATAAAAGAACGAATTATTTTTGACTCTAACCTCTTATTTAAGAGGTACTTAGACGAAATAAAACGTGATTTAGATGGGCATCAAATAAAAATGAATTGTGACCCCATACAGATATTTTCGGACGCAATAAAAAACAAACGAAGCAGATCCACAATGCAAGCATCCGTTGATGCTGTATTAGCTAATTTAAAAATTACGGCATCATATAAATTCGATTCAGCAAAAATAAACTTAGATTATTATAACGATAATGACTATCACAAAAATTATAAGTTTTTATTTGGAGACCTCACCGATTTATTAGCTTATGATCTTGATAATTTTAAATCAATACTACAATCACGCGTCAATTCACACCAAAAGCTCGTATCTGAAAATGAACAACAACAAGTTTATAAGCCACCAAAAAAAGAAAAAGTAATAGAAGAGTATATAACAATATCAAAAAGCCTATACAAACGTCTATGTGATATAGAAATAGAGTATAACGATATGATTAAGATGGGTCTTAAAAAATCCGATTTTTATGAAAATTATTGCGAAAAAATTATCAATATAACAAAACAAGAGGGAACATATTTATGATTAATAAAATAGAAGGAGTCGGCACTCAGTCACATTATGAGCAATTAATAATACAGCCTATTGATTATATAGTAAGTAATAATCTAGGATATTTGGAAGGTAATATTATTAAATACATAAGTAGATACAAATTAAAAAATGGAATTGAAGACTTAGAAAAAGCTAAACAATACATACAATGGTTAATTGATGTCGAAAAAACACGTGATGAACCAGACATTCATAAAAAGGAAACTTAATTATGAACGGCGTTAATAAGGCAATAATAGTCGGCGTCGTGGGCAGAGATCCGGAAGTTAGAGACATAGCAAACGGGGCGCTAGCTTGCAATATTAGTCTAGCAACTAACGAGGCCTGGAAAGATAAAGCAACGGGCGAAAAAAAAGAGGCGACAGAATGGCATCGAGTCGTGTTTTATAACAAGCTCGCTGATATAGTTAACAAATATGTCAGCAAGGGATCAAAATTGTACGTGGAAGGTAAATTAAAAACCCATAAATGGCAAGACAAAGAGGGCAACGACCGTTTCACAACGCAAATTATTGCTAATAATATGCAGCTTTTGGGCGACAAAAAACCTCAATCTGAAGCAGGCTGGGAACAATCTCAAAATGACTCGATAAAAACCGCCGACTCTACAAATAAAGCAAATACAACAACGGAGTATTTTGACGATGATATCCCTTTCTGACAAAAAAAAATATGATTATCCTGAAGCGTGGCGAACAAGCGACGAAATCAAATTTATTGATCAAATAGGTACAAAAGATAGAGAGTATCTAATACCTATGTCGAGACTTGAGGTATTAAGACTGTACAGACAAGCAATTAATCAACGTACAGAATGGGACAATTTGAAGCGAAGCGAAATAAAAAGGTACGCATCAAAAGCAATTAAAGACGAGTTAGATATAACTTATGATTAATAAAACAGGCTTATATACATATAACGCAATTATAGAGAGCGTTTATGATGGAGACACAGTGACCGCATCAATAGATTTAGGTATGGGCGTTTGGAAGCGTGGCGAAAAGCTAAGGTTAGCGCATATAGACGCTCCCGAGGTCAAAGGATTAACTCGTGAGCAAGGCTTGGTATCAAGAGACTGGTTGCGCGGGGAAGTGCAGGGCAAACAAGTTATTATCAAGACGATAAAGGACAAAAAAGGCAAGTATGGACGCTATTTAGCTGAGCTCTGGCTGGATGGATCTAATATTAATGATCGACTGGTTAAAAACGGATTTGCAATTTATAAAGATTATTAATTATTTTTATCATAACAAATGCAGGATCAAGTCAATTATAAATAATAATTCATAAATAACTTGACAGCGTCTATGTGTATGCTACAATGTAATTGAGTTTTAAAAAACTCTCTTAATTTTAAACTAGATATGCACCCGTTGGGATGCAAAGCGAGATAAAAATGTACAAATCAATCACTGACATCGTAAAAATAGCTAGAGCCCACGGTCAAAACGGCGCACAAGCAAAGCGCACAAGGCAAGCAAGAGACCAGCGAAGAGCCGCAAACCTCACACCTTGTCTAAAGAGAAAAATCGACTTAGGGCCAGAAGCGGGAGCAAAAGCTTTTGATTACGCTACAGATCTATATCCGCGCCGAAAAAACTTTGAAGCACCAGAGTCTGTATCATCAAGGTGCGCTTTTGTTGTAGTCCGCAAAGATAGCTACAGCACCTACATCGGTAATTGTAGATATCAACGACACAGTTACCCTATTTTAGTTAGCTCTAATTTCGCCCACACAAAAACACAATGTTTTTGGTTCTGCGGTGAATCAAGCGGCAAGATAAAAGCCCCACGCGGCTATGAATGGAGTCATGACAATCTAGGGCTTAAGCTGATTGCAAAATCTGACGGAGTAGACTATCACCCCAACAGCGACGACTTAGCATCGGGCGCACGTCATATAGCCCGATTGATCCGGGACAAGCGCGAAACCATAAAAATCGAAAATCGGAAAATAAAAGCTAAGGCAAAATATGAAAAAGGCGCGTATTTATGCATGCAAGATAGCCTCAATGTAGGCAACTGTCGGGTAGGAACTGTAGGCTTTGCCAAACAAAATAAGCTATCAATTAAAAAACATTATCCTGTCAAATTAATGCGCAAATTGCTTGAAAAGCTTAGCAGCACTGAAGAAAGATGTGCTTTAGAACGTGCGATTAATTACGCGACAAGTCGCCACAAATACGAGGTCGAAAGCGCTAAATTTTGCAAATTAAGCCATCATTACGGTTAAATATAACTTGACAGATTCTAAATGTATGCTATAATGTATGTAAGTTAAATAAATAACTTGCATACATTAATCAACTAGATCAGCGACCACTGGGACGCTAAAAAGAGGTAAATAAAATGGCAACATACACGATCAAACATACTTGTGGCCACGTCGTACACCATAATCTAACAGGTAAAATTGACGGACGAACTAAAAGAGCTGATTATCTAACCAAAAAAATTTGTATCGATTGTTACAAAGCCAAAAAAACCGCAGACGCAAAAGCCAAGAATGAAAAAAACAACCTGCCAAATCTGACAGGATCGCCGAAACAAATAGCATGGGCTGAGAGCATACGCGCTAACGTAGCTATAGATGCTAACGAGCTGAAGGGTATGTGCGACACTCACATAGACACTATGGATAAAACAGTAAGGACTAAAGTTTTATCACTAATAAATGATCTTATGGCTAACGATAGTGCCACATTTTGGATAAACAGCAGATATGAATCTCTTGGCACAGAGAACTGGCTCAAAAAAGAACTTTCAAAATAACCCGATAAAGCCAGGGACGGCTCCTACAGGACTAATACATCATGGCACAAACACAAAAAACCATTAGATTCAACAAACTATCAGATGAAATTATCCGTGCCATCTGCCCCAACGACGAGGTTAACTATAATTTTGCGGTTAACCAGTTAATTTTAAGATATAAAGTGATGTGCTTAGAATTAATGAAAGGCCATTTTTCTGAGGATGAAATTAGCGCTTTAGCCAAAGCTTATGAAGGATACAATTTTAATTCGGACATCGAACTTGAAGCCAAAGCTTTTAATTATAACGTCTCTAAATCATCACTACATGACGACATCAGTAATCAAAAGACTGAGGCTTTTTTGGAGAAATGCGGCGCAATGTCAACCCCTCAGATTATCGCGACATTCCATGCTATACATTGTTTTTTAACCCCACCTGAAGCAGAGAGTAATGGCAATAATAAAGAGGTATCAAAATGAGCATTAATAGAAAAGTGAAAGAAACCAATTATGAAGATGTGTTAGATAATGTTCTATCGAAAAAATTACCGAATAGAACCTCCCCCGCAGGGTGCAGAGTTAGTGGTTTAACTGCTTATGGCCCTGTCTTTTCAAAAGGCACATGGACTGAAAATCATAAGTCAGCTCTAAATTGGTGCAAAGAAAATAACGCCAAAAACAAAAGCTGGGTTTTTAAAGTCAGTCAAAATCATCGTTGCGAAGAAGCAGGAGTGATAGGTTCTTTTTGTGGCCGACCATAAAAAGTTAGTTTAATCTCAAAGCGAAATTAGGCGACAACTTTAAATTGAGGAATAAATTATGAACAATAAATGGGATATTGAAGAGCTTGCTTACAGAGCGATCGGAAAGACTGACGAAGAAGCTGAAAAAGAAATAAATAACGGAGATATTGAACAAGCAGTTTACGATAAATACGAATGTAGCTTTGAAACATACTGCTCCATTGTTAATGACCTACTCAAGTTCACCCCGCTTGTTAGCAGCCCTTTAACGGGCAAAAATTATCATGCTTTTGTTGATACTGAACAACATAGAGTAATAGTTAAGTTAGATGTATAACAAGGCAAATTCAGCGGATATATGAAAAAAAGTGACATTGTCATGACCCCTGATTGGGTGGCAAAAATGATGCTGGAGGTTGTGGAGTATGGCGGCGTAAAAGAAATGCTGGTGGTAGCGCCGGGATCAAGGCTTAAGTTCTCCATCGGGTTTTGCATTGCTGCTGTTCATTTTGAGCGTGGTTATGAGGGCCCAATGAAGATTGGATTTTCAACATAACGCTGAAGGTAACTATATGAAATGCATAAGGTTATTTTGGCGGAAAATTTTCGCCAACCTATGCAGATAAAATGTTTAGTTAATCTAAGTCACGACAATGCGCGGGCTATCTGATAATTCTAGCGACAATCGAGGGTCGATCATATCAAGCCGCACATAAAAAATTCCTTTTTCAGAAATCGAAAAAGACAGAGCGCCCGCGCCATTTGTTAGCGATAAAGTCAAAAACTTGGATTGTTTGCCATCGCTGGCGCGAATTACTGGCACAGTGTAAGTATTATTAATTGATAAATTAGGGCCTCCATTCGGGAGACTATATAATACAGCGGCGTTTATTATTTCGCCTACTGCCGCTGCGCTCTTGTCAAGAGATATTGTAAAACCATCCCGCGCTGAAGCCCGCTGATTTGGGGGCGTAAATACCGCGCCATCATACGACCAGCCGATTTCTGCGGTGTCATTTTGTACAGCAATATAGCCTCTGCTACTTGCTATCCTCGTCGCCATCGCATCATTTCTAGCATCTATTTTATTTATTACAAGGCCGTCATTTATTATTAAATAATTCATTGTTTTTTATTCCCACCACACTATTTTGCAATAACCGCTTCCGCCCGCGCCGCCTGTTTTGGTCGTCGAATTGGATTCTCCCGCGCCGCCGCCCCCGCCGCCCGTATTAGCTGCAGCATCATCAGCATTTGCTTCATATGATCCATTCCCGCCGCCGTGTGATCCGAGGCCTATTCCCACAAGATTTCCAGAGCACCCCCCGCCGCCCCCGCCGCCATATCCATCAACCCCTGCACCACCATTTCCTCCCGAACCCGTGGCCGCAGTTGTTGCAAGTCCGCCCGCGCCGCCCGATTGCGCGGACTGCAAATAGCTGCTAAATCTCTGTGATGTTGCTGATGAAGTAGCATTACCCCCGTTGCCACGAGCTCCCCCGCCGCCGCCTGCGGCTAAGTAATTGTTAGCACCTGATTTTACGCCGCATCCTCCGCTTGTGCCTGCATTTGTTAAATTTTGCGTTTGAAGCGCCAAACCACCACCGCCGCCCCGCGCAGTTAACGATCCTCCGCCGGTTATCGTGGAGTCCCCGCCATTCGCACCTGCTGCGCCATCTGTCGCTCCGCCACTTCCGCCCGCGCCTATGGTTATTGTCAGGTCGTCAGTAATCGGTATGATCCCGTCTTGTATGCACCCGCCACCGCCACCGCCACCGCAGCTATAAAGGCTGGTCGTATCTGATGCACCGCCGCCGCCACCGCCGCCTACCAAAAATGCTTGGACTGCAAGCACATTTTGAGGCCGGATCCAAGTTCCTGAGCTCGTAAATATTTGAGCTCTAGGCCGCTTGCCTGGGTCATTTGTTGCTGCGCCCATTTATATAGTGCTCCGTATCTCGCCCCAGACATTAACAGCAACGCCAGTAGCGGACGCTTGAGCAACAACATTGTCATCACTATCCAATACTAAGCCCGAGAATTGCACGAAGCTATTAGCTGCTAGCTCGTAATCATAGATTAAATAATCTTCGTTAGCTAATGCTGCGACAAGCCCATCTACTATTGCCAGCCGAACGGTCACTGAAGTACTATTACGATTAGATAATTGCACCCCTGCGACTGCTCGATTATTTGTTGGCACTTGATAGATGCTAGTATCCGTTGTTGCTGCTAAATCTGCACGTCCTAACATTGTTTATTATCCTGTTTGGCTGGCATAATAATTCCAGTAATAAAAATCCTTAAACTGTGACACATCAATATTTGTAACATCGTCCCAGCCCGCAGTTACTATAGCTGCATCAACTAAAGACTGGATATCTTGAGCGTTTATCGCCGCAGAAATTAGCGAATTCAAGGCGGTAGTTAATTGTCCATTATCTGCTTTATTTAAAGAGATAGCCGCGCCATTAATCACGCCTACTATTTCTTCTTGAACAGCATTTAATATGTCGGCTGTGATAGTCGTTGCTGGCGTTACCCCTTCCACTCCTTCGGTAAACATATTATTATCATGGCCTGGGCCATCTACTCGATGCATATTCTACCACTCCGTCATTATGTCATCGACTTCGGAAATCGTTTGCGCTATCGCTATTGATTCCCTATCTTTCCTTGATTTTTCTAATATTTCTCTTCTGATTTTAACGCCATCTTTAAATACCTGAGCAATCTCCTTTGCTGTGTGTAACACATCTGCTTTTATATCAGACCCCATACTTGTACAAGGATAGGTCGTATCCTTTTTTAATACAGCCATTTGCGAGAGATTCAGCTGATCCTCTATAGTGCTGTCATAATAATGAGGTGATCCCAAAGCGTCCGATGTAAACCCAGACACCATTTTAGTTTTTGCGCTGTCTTTTATTTGTCTACATGCTAATCTTTTTGCATGCTCTAATTCCGCAAGAGGCGATGAATTAATAAGCTCTAGCTCGCTCGGCTGTGGGCCAAGGCGGTTATTATCCCACCGTCTTATTACTTGTGCGCCGTCTACTACATGGACTTGATAATCTACATTTGCTTGGGCATGTGGGTGTGTGTGCGCTAATATTCTTGCTAAATTTAAGTTTATCATATCAGTTTATTACCCCATAGTAGCGCTGCGTCAACCTCGATGTCTAATGTCGCTGTCTCTACATACGCTGTTAAATCTACATAGTCAGTTGATCCATTCATATCTATGATACCCGCGCACGTGCTGCCGTGCTGCATCATTGATGCTGCGTGTAAATCCGATCCGCCCAGCTGCATAGACCCTGCATAATCACGCGGTAGTGTGCCGCTATTTTTGCGTATATTACACGTTGCAAATTTCCAATTCGTTCCAGCGCCTTTATTATCTCTGTAGTATACAAAACCTATATAGAGATAATTACCCATTACTGTAGGAGTATGTCTACCTGCTGCAAGGTTTATATCCGCTGCATTACCTAACTCTAGTAACGTAAACGGTATCGGTGTATGTACTTTGTCAGGTATATCGATATTACCTGATCCCGTCTCTTTGTACATTCTAAACGCTCGACCGCCTAATACTGATAATAACTGTGCATCATCTAACTTGTCCGGCGTTACATTGGCATTAGCTAATAAAGCCAACAATTCGCGCTGTATTGCATTTAGCCACTCTGCTGTTACCGCTGTTGCGGGTATTCCGCTAGCCGGATTTCCCTCCGTAAATTCATTGTTTGGATCCGCCCCTGGGCCGTCGATTTTAAACATATTTTTTAATCTCCATAATTCTAATATTATTTTAATAAACTGCTAAAACGTCGCCGACTGTATCTCCTGCGACAAATAAGTCTCGTGGTTTTTGTATGCAGCCCCAAAGTGGATCACCCGCCTTTGATACTCCTACAACAAAATGCCCCGCGCTCGGTACGACTGACCACCACAACAATGACGTATGGGCTGGTATCAGCTCCAATATCCTGCAGCGCAATAAATCAAAAGCCAGAGTTTTAATAGCAAGCCCCGCTCTATCGCCCGCAGAAAAACAATGGATACCCCAATTATCAGGAAATGTACGTAATTCAGTTCCCGCCTTGCTGCCCAGCGTGTCATCTGTAAAACTAGCCGCCTCAAATACACCGCTTGCTGCGCCTTGTACCTCCCACGCATGAGCATATTTTTCACCGTATGCCCTGCCGCCCGCTAAAAACCCCGCCCGCAACATTGGAAACTCATTAATTTCTATGGCCCAGCCCAACGCCGCCGCATAATCAATATAATATTGACGACTTTGACCGCCTGCCGTTGTCAATTTTGACGCTACATTCAGCCGACGCTGTGCGACAGTATCTAAATTTGTGAGACACTTGTCAGGCAGTCCTGCAACTCGCTCCCAATCTAACAATAGCTCGTCAGCTAACCGTGGGTCTGACTCCTTAAGCAGATCATCTGCGCGACAATCGACGCGAGACAAAACGCCTGATAAAGCTTTTAATACAGAGCCAAATATAGACCCCGATTCATACTGATACGCCACCCCCCGAGGCAGTAGCGCGGCTAGCTGTTGTGCGTAATCGCTAGCCGTTAAAGCCATGTGATAGCGCCAAATACGGGCATAGCACACACGTTATGCGGTATATCATCTACCGGAGATACAAGCGCATTATTTTGTTCCCCAGCTGCAACAGAGATGGCTTCCCTGATATGCGAGACATAAAGCGTACCCCCTGGTCGGGCCTCTCTAATAAACAGGTTTTTTAACTCTTGTTCAACCGCCGCGCGAACCGCCGAGGTATCCGGATCTACCTGAATACGGAAAGAAACATACTCCGCAACTGGTGCAAACACTGATACATCAGCCGTGACAGGTCGCTGTGTATCAATATGCGCTTGTACTGCAGCTACCTCTTGAGTAGATGGGATAACATTATCCTCCCCCACGACAAATGTTAGCCCCACTGTTCCGGTGCCGTACCAGCGGGGGAATACATACACGTCACTAACACCCGTGACCTCTTTAGCCCACGCGATATAGTCATGTTTCGCGCCGCCATGGGGTGGTGCTTGTATACGAGATAAAAGCCGAGCTCTTAAGCTGTCATCATTTTCGACATCAAAGCCTGCGGCGATTCCTAGCGCCGCTACTATGGCCGTCGAATTGACGTTAGGAATTGGCGCGGATATACTCAAGCTTACCCCTTTTTGACTATTCGCCAACTCGCCCGCTACTACCGCCTGTATTTGTACATCAATGGTGCCGATGGCGGGTATTATAGCTGCCTCTAATGTTGTGTATTTTTGGCCGTCACTTCGCGCTAGCTCTGTGCCTATGGGTATCGCGGTATTTTCAATTCCAGTAAATGTGATATTGCCTGTGGCCTGAGTTGCAGGGTTACGATTAATACCCCAAATATCCGACCATCGCGCTAAGTTGTCAGAGTCCGCACTATCGGGCATTAGCTGTTTTGATAGCCAGTCAAGATATCCATATAATCCATGCGCAGCGCCCGCCTGGGATCGAGCCATTACGCCCATATTTGAGCGCCTTAACAGCGCATCACTGCCGGGCAAATACGCCGAGAAATCGCCGCTAATCCGGTCGATAATTGTTTGCAGGGTAGGGCGTTCAAAGGACATAAGCCACGCCCCTATTCCAAACATAAGCAAACCGTACTACCTGCAGGGTTCGATCTGCTTGATGTACTTCTATCGTTAAATTCATTTTTCCAAGCTCCGAATATTTGGCCGCGACATCTACTGATGATGCGATACCGTCATCGATTAACCATTCGAGAGATTCCCGCGCATATTCAACCGCCCGGCCTAACACATCTTGCGTTGCCTTTTCTCGCCGCAACAACCATAAGCGCGAGCCGATTAAATCATTGTTTATCTCTAAATACTGATCAGCCCACCAGCCCCGACGATCACTGCCGCCGCCGATATCATCATCTACTTCTGCGAGTCGATCCGTAAACAAACTAATAAATAATGCTGTCTCTAGGCCGTTATCTGCTACTAGATCACCGCTGTAGACCGCTACTGTTTGCCATTCCGCAAGGATATCTCCTGCTGTCGCCATCCCTACCTGAGCTCGACTTAATGCCGTTTCCGTGCCAGTCGTTTCTAGATCCCAGTCCATGACGTAATCACTAAAACACGTCCTGACGTCAGTCATTGCGGCTTGCCATTTTGATCATGAGTATGTGTTTTTAAGCTGATGTCCCCGGCTTTAATATCGCCATCTGGCACATAGACCAAAGGGCTTAAAACTGTGACCGATTTTTTAGCAGTAACTTCGATATTGCCCCCGCGCTTAATATGTATGATGTCGCCCTCGTCTGTGTACAATGCGACTTCGCCAGGCAATAAACCCCTTAACCTATGTCTACGATCATCCACTGCTATCGCTACGCTATGACTGCGATGGCCTCCAACACTTAAGGAGATACATTCCGCGCCCGGCAGTGGATTGCTAGTAAGCCCGTAATTTTGGATGCGCTCGACTCCGTCTAAGGTCTCATCAGATAATAGCGTGACCTGTACCCCTTGCATTTTGAGCGCATCATCAACTACTCGCACGACGCCCCGCGATATCATCAACATGATTTTACGACGTAATGGCTCTAATATTTTGTTGATTACGCGTTGTTGTGTCATTCGCTACCCGCCAAAATCCCACTGTATTGATGAGTCCGCTTGATTTCCTGGCCGCTGTCTGCGCGGCTGCACTGGCTCTGCGCTAAATGCCTCATGGGGCACGAGCTCTAATGTAGTGACCATGCCGCCGCCACTCGATAGACTATAAGTTACTGTGCTGATCAACAAATCACTGTCGATGCCGATTAAGTCATCCTGCACCCTTACCCGTGTGTTGGGAGCCCATAGCCCTTCCCGATGAGTCCAGCCTGCTACGCTATAAGTAAACGCTTGAGACCGCCCCCAACGTATGTTCTGCTCCCACTGTGCGCGTTCTAGACACGCCGCTTCGGTTGCCTGGTCTTCCGCCAATACTATTCTTGGCCGATATCTTGGTACTTGAGCATCCTCTACATGTCCGCTTGGGTGGGCTGCTATTTCTGCGGCTGTATCGTCACTCCCGCGCCCTTGGCCTTTTACAGTGTAAAGACTAAACCGATCTGTACCCACAAAATTGGCCGAGCCTGTTTTGATGTTTACGCCCCGCTTCAATATCATAGGGACTCGTTGATTTCTGGCCCGCGTTAATACCAAATTTCCGAGCGAGTTATCTGTTAATAAAACACCACGCAACGCCGCCAGCTTTTCGAGCACCTCAAATATTCTCGCGCCTTCGTCTGGTTTCCATTCGCTAAAAACCGGATCATCTAATAGATACGACAAAACGCTGACCCCTTGAGGCTCACAGAGTGATTCACATATCTGTTCTAAACATTGATTTTTAAACGCCCTGGACAAACAAGAACAATCTACTAAGTCGCCCGTTTTTGACCGCCCAGTGATCTGTACGCTATGTTGCAGTGCGTCATAAGATACAGACGTACTATCAACATAGCCGGTTATTATTTTGACTCCGTTATATTGCAGGATACAGCTATCAAACGGCCTGATGTTTACTTTTTGATTGCGCCATTTGTCAGTGACAGACAGGCGAAATGTAGACGCTACTTGACGTAATCCACGCGTTATATCTACCGTTGTCCAACCGTTATATATGCGCCCGTTAATCCTAAGCTCTAGCATACTTACGCTGCTATGTACTCAATCCGCCGACCGCCAGCTATGAATCCTGGGTGTGATATATTGTTTTGTATATTAATTTCTTCGTCACGTGATGCGTCAATATAGAGTCTATGAGCAAGTACTAAGCTCGGCACTGTATCATTAGTTGTATAACTAATAACGCTCGGCAGGTCAGCAATGCGTTGATTAATGTCAACTACGAATGCAGATTGCACAGATCTAAGCGCTGCATATGTATTATCCGGCACTTTATGTAACAATCCGTCTATTAGACGGGTTATCTCATCTCTAAAGGATAAAGCTTCATCTGTTGTATTTATTATTTGCATATATAATTATTGACTTACTAATACGCGAGCTGTTTCCAATACAGATACCCCTTCAACTAAGTTTGATATCGACCTGCGATTGACTGCTTGCGCTATGCGCGTTGGTGTATTTTCTTTCAAAATTGTCACGCTCGCGCCGAAATTATGGAGTTTCCGCAGGCCCGGAACATCGCCTACTTCGCCAATTAAGCCGCTTATCCCGGTAGCCAATCCCAGCGGATCGCCTAAAGCGTTGGACGCGTTTGACTTAAAATTTTTGACAGTCGCCACAGTCGCCCCCGCGATCTGTACAGCATCAAGCGCCTGATTGACTGCATCGAGCGAGTCCAAACCTACCGCTGAACTCAAGCTATCCACCCCAAACGCCGCCGAGAAATCACCCAAAACAGTACCGAGTGCTGCATTAATTTGTTGCTCTAAAAATGAGCCGCTATCTAATATATCACTCGGCTGATCATTGGTTCCAGCTTCTACAAAATCAACCGTAAATGCGGCCATCCCGCCCTTTTGATTTGATTCTGCAACACGGCAAGAGGTTATGTTTACACGTAAACTACCCCACAAAGGATGAACTAATGTGCCTGGGCCAACCGCCTCAAGCGCATTAATCAACAAGTTACGCTGGCCTATATAATCTGGGCCAATCACAAAGCATTCAAAACTATATGTACGCGCTAGTTTTCCCAAATCCTCGCTATAAGGCTGTTCGCGCCCTGGATATTCGTGGGTGACGACCCGCCGCCCGATGGTGCCCTCCATCGCTGCCGTGAAAAAAGCCGCATTGCGAAATTTACCAGGCCGCAATTCATCACGCCAGCCCATGCTTAAATCGCCAGCGCGTACCCCGCATCGATGTCCAAATCGACAGCAGGATTATTATTATTAACATCTGTTTTTTTAATGCGGCCCTCAGAGTCTATCTGTACTGTAATCCGCCCACCTACATCTGTTTTTTGTGCTCCGTTTTGTTGTTGCTTGAACTCGTTTAAAAACCGTGTTTTTGATGCCGTCGATTGCGCGGCGGGTGATGATGACGCGCCGCCGGAAGCCGGAGCTGCGCCGCCGAGTAACCGGCCTATACCACTTAATGCGCCAAAGCCTTTAGCGATCCTCGCGCCTATATTCAATAGCGGCTCAAACAATACCATTACGTTATCTATAAATTTGCTAAAAACACCTTTTACTTGGTCTGTAACTGGTTTCACAAACGCCAAAAACTCTTTAAATTTATTGATGCCCGTCTCTATCGTGTCCGATACTGCCAGCACCATTTTAGGATATAAATTAATCAATGATTTAAAACCTCCGATTAATTGATAGACAGCTATGCCAATCGCGACGACTCCCGCAGCAAACAGACCCACGGGCGTAGCCACCAAGAAGGTACCAAACGTGACGATAGCGCCGCCCAGCCCTACCAGGGCTGCAAGCAATGGCCCCGCAAGTATCGCAGCTAGACCAATCGCAAGCGTTTTAAAGCCGCCGATTGAATCTAATAAGCTGCTGATTTTTGGTACTATAATCTTAAATTGTGTAGCAAGATCACGGACACCCTGAGCCATACTTTTTGCAAACTCTTTTAATTTTTCTTGCCCGCCCGTCTGTTTGCTTAAAAGTAGCCACTCCCTAAACTCAATTAGCAAGCCTGATAACTCAGGTATTAATGCAGTGCCTAACGTAAATCCTACGGCTTTAAAAAGTGAGCCTATATTTGTCATTTCGTCTTTGAATTTTGCAGAATCTCGCAGCACATCGCCGCTAATGACCGCGCCGTATTTGTGCGCTTCTTTGCGCAAGTTTGCTATTTCTTTGCTTCCTTGTGCGGTGATTTTTACTAGCTGACGACCCGCCTCAGAAAACGCTTTATCCCCCAGTAATATTTGTTGTTGTTGGCTTTTTAAACCCGACATGCCTTTAATCAGTGCGGCATATGCATCCTCATTGTTTTTTATTGCTAATATTTGTTCAAGAAATGCAGGGTTCACTTTTTTTAGCAACCCGAAAAGCTCACCTGTCCCGTTTCTGGCCTCTGACAATCTTTTTGTAAACGCCTGGAACGATTTATCAAGCGTTGCCTGAGCTACTCCAGACCGCTCTGCTACAAAGCGCCACTCTTGCAGGGCATCCGTCGTGATACCAAAATTAGTAGCAGTTTTTAATACCTCGTCGCCTGTTGTCGCTAAGCTTTTTATGGCCGCGAACGCCCCGCCAGCAACACCTGTTAGGCCCGCTCCAAGCAGCCCTAACTGCCGCCTTACTCCGCCTAGACCATTTCGTAATGCCTTAAATCCTGAGACTCGATCCAAGGCTCTAAGCTGGTTATTAATCCTTGTTATTGGCCCCGTCAGATTTCTAAAACTTTTATTGATGCCTCGAAGTTTTGTAGTGCTCTTATCAGCAACACTAATAACTGCTCTTAATTTAGCATCAGCCATTTTCGCTTAATTCCCTAGAGATTCTAATAGATTGTTTTTCATACAATTCTAACTCGTTTATATCCATTGCTCTGATATCTGAACGGCTCATTTTCCAGCAATACCCAACGTCAAAATATCTTTCTATCAGTTCGCTGAATCGGTTTCGCCTAAAAAACTTGCCACCTCTAATGCTATCTTTTGTAGATCATTTGGCGATATTTCGCGCACCGCTGAACTAGGTATTTTACCCAACCGAACAATGTATTTTGCAATAACATCCATTCGAAAATAAAACGATTCATCAGAATTAATATTAAGCGGGTGCCCTATGTCTATAAAATCCCCGCCTGTGGGCTCGCGTAAGGTTATGCTGTCAATAGTCTCGCCGTGAGCTGTTATAGGCTGACTTAGCTTGATTTCCATATACCCTCCTGTCCACTAAAATTAAGCTCCACTTTTCCCTCGTCGCCACTAATAGCAGCCGGGCCCATTAAATATGCTTTAGTCAAAGTATATACCCAACTGTTTGCAAGCTCGGCAGTAATAGTTAAATCCACTCTATTACTTATTTTTTCCCGGTCGAATTCAGGGGGTAACAAAGCTGTTAACTTAATATAAGGGATTATCCTTTTTTCCGAGTAGTGCCCCGCTTGATTATCTAATGCTTCAACTGGCTCTCTCATATAAGTGTTCATCGGGCATTCAACGCCACCCTCAACCTCAAATTGAACATCGTCCGCCTTAATAAAACATATGCCTGCTATTTTTGCCATGATTTACGCCGCCTCTGCGTATTGCAGTCTAAATTGATTCAAAAGCGCGAATACTCGTAACTGATTAACATAATCAGCAGGGAATAATACATTGATTCTGTTGGGGTCTCCAACATCCCGCTCAACTACTAAGTTTTGATTAAATAACTCAGTGTTTTCAACGATCCCCAAATACTCCATCTGGGTATATACATCCAGCATTGCGCCACGTACTATATTAGGTGTAACAATCGCCTGACCTGCACCAAAATTCTGACCATCATCACGGAGCTTGTGACGTGCATATTTAGTCGTTACGGCAAACCGCAATTGACGCACAACATAAGCGCTTGTGTGCATAGTCTCAGAGTCTAAATAGCTGGTGTCGGGCTGACCAAAAGAGTTTGTTTGATAAGTTGTTATCGACCTACCTATTAATACCTGTCCACTTCTTGTGACGCTCGTTGCTATACCTGCATTTAACAAGCTCTCACGCTCGCTTAATATAAACCTGTTACCCACGCGTGGCGGCAAAATACCCACAAGCGGCCCTGTTTGAGTCGGGCGGGCTGGGTCGGCTTTTATATATACTGCATTACGTCCACCATACGCGGCTGCATACTCCCACACGGGATTTGGCGTATCTACTTCGTAACCTGCTATTGTATTATGTTGATCGTTACGAGCACTGCCCAGAGTTTGTAGGTTTGAAAACGTATCACGTGCTGCTGTATAGACATGTCCATATATTTGTCGGCTATAGCTCCATCGCCCGGTGCTATCGTCCATTTCTGTACGCAATGCGTCCATTTGACTGGTGCCAGAATAGGGCGAGATGATAAAATCATATTCTTCCTCCCCCATGGCCGTGATCGCTGCAGATAGTGCAGGGTCGGTTGCCCCGCTTGCCATCGCAACAATAGCCAGAGACACGCCCGCTGGTGTTTTCTCACCGCCTAAGTTGCCCCTGTAGTTTTCGATAATCGTGATATCGTTGCCAGTGGCCCCCGCCCAACGACACGTTAGAGTAACTACGCCAGCAACATCTGCTGCAGTCACCGGTAACTCTGTAGCCGCTGTTACTGCTGCTGTAATCGCAGCGCCTATGGTCGTTGCAGTATCACCGCTTGCAACCGTTACTGTGATTCTTTGACCGGCTATATACAGAGTTAATGTGCCTGCCGCTGTAGATGGCCCTGTTACTGTTATAGTACCCGTCGCTGCTACAGCGCCCCCATCATCCGCCAGGGCAATACACCAAATCTCACCCGCTAAATCGTTTTGTCTAACACTGGAATGCATACGCGCTAGCATTGACCCTAAACCGTATAGCGTTTTAGCGTCATCCGTCGAGTTTACTATTTCTGGCGTGTCTGTGCTTGCCGTTCCTGCTGCCAGTTTTTGGCCTATCAATAATATTGATTGATTTTGTGAAAAACTGCCCGCTTGGGAATTATCGACCTCCGCATAAAAAAGAGGTACTCTTATGTTTGATGGTATTGTATTAAATGATATCGTCATTGCTTGATGCTCTTTTTAAATTGTTAGTACTAAGATTATTCGGTTTCGATAGGTATTGTCAGCGTGTGATCTATCACGCCATCTGGTGGATATTCTTTATGGTCTAAATCTATTTTGATACTTGAGAATGCGGGCGAAGTAGCAATATCTGCGCCCTGCCAGGTTGCTGTCGTGTCAATCGATAGCTGGGAATTAAATTCAAATTGATAATCTAGGCGTTGTCTGTCGAGTGCTAATAAAGCACCACCTCCATAACTGATACGATCATAATCAACGCCTGGCTCCCAGCCCAATAATGCCGCCCAAAGCTCAGACCGCAGCGTGTCTAGCGCATCAGTAGCAGATTGGCCTCGCTCGTCTACCAGATTAGATACAACACACACAACGCCAAAATTATCATTGATTCTTTGTTGATACCCTGTCTGAGATCTGTTCAATTCTGCAGCGTCATCAAGTGGCACGACATAAGCCGCAGGCACTACAAGATTACTTGCCTCTCTTAGTCCCGCATACTCTGCAGCACCCGCAACGCGGCTTTCGAAAGTCGGTGCGTTTGTCTTTATTTGGTCTATTATTAAACTAAGTTTCATATCGGCTTTAATGCTTGTTTAAAAGCACCCCTTAATGCCCTTATCGTCTGATCACGCCGCTGGTTTATTGCTACCAGCATATAATCTTTTCGCGGTTCTAGCCCTGTTGATAACGCACCATGCGCCAATATAAACGGGTATCTGTCCTCATTTTTGCCAAGCACATGAGTGATGATGATGGCCATCCCTCCGCTTGCAAGCTTTGTTTTTATTGTGTCGTGCAAGTACCCAGTTGTAAGCCCTGGATATTCGCCCGCTTTAGACACTGCGTTCCTTGACACTAGCCGCTGGCCCGCTTTCTTTATTTCCCGCCCTTCTTTTCTGAGTACCTTTTTAAGCGCATCTCGATCATATCCAAAAAGTATATTACCTTCTAATTTTACACCAGACACGCTTATATTGAACCTAGTTGTTCTGTTTCAATAACACTGTATTTTTGTCTATGGTGCATATCAGATACACGTCTAATTCTGTAGCGCTGGCCGCTGTGCTCGATTACATTATCTTGAGTAATCCCTTTAATGTATCTGATATAAAACCTGTGAGTTATCGCTTTGCCTGTTTGCTGAGTCCCATGGTATATGGCCGCGCCTACTGGCTCGACTTTGGCCCAGACTGAAACCGGGCTATTAAATGTTTGATCAAGTGAGGCTTGAGCGTTAGCTGTTTCGAGCCATGTTTTTATTGTTATTCGCTCTCTTAGCTCGCCGGGCTTTGGCTCGTCCATCATCAGTAGGTTACATCCCTATAATATCGCATTAAATCTATTGCGCTGCCCGATAACCCCCCTTGACTCCCTTCAGTTCGGTTATGCCTGTATTCGTACAAATCCGTAATCATTAGGAGTATTGCGGCTCTTACTGGACCCGGCACATCCGCTCTTGTCTGATACCCTGATGTATACCTGATTTTTACGGCTCCAGGACGCACCCTAACATCGGGCCATACTTTTTCATAAGATGGCAGTATAAACCCTGGGTTTGATTCTGTAACAATGTCATATTCAGACGTGGCTAATAGCTGATTAATACCTGTAGTATCTAGATAGTTAACAGATACTACATTAATTAGCGCAATAGATACCGGTAGAACGTCGCTGTTGGGAAAACAATCTAACTGTAACTCTCGAGTATGCAGCATCATAGGATGCCTCATATACTGGCCCGCTGCTTGCCTTGCTGCTGTTATCCATTCACTGATCTGCGCGTCTTCGTCGGTGTGATCTACGCGCAAATGATCCCGCGCCTCGGTCAATGTCACCGGCTCTAAAGTCGGCTTAATAATTTCTATGTCTGACATTGTTTATTTTAAAATTCGTTTCTTTTTATATATATTTCTATCCCTTCCGCAACAGTCAGGCCGCTTGAGCCTTCGTATCTCGCATGATAACGCCCGGATTGATCAAACGTTATCTGCACTTGATATTGTCCAACGCCTAGTCTCTGTACCTCCGCCCCCGCGCCATAGACATAACTAATAACCGTGCCGTCCGGCTGTCCCAGTCGAAATGTCACAGAACTGGGATCACCTGCTAAGCCTGCAACATCTGTAAACTGGATATCAAAAGTCCGTCTATCACCCATATCATGTGTTTCTGTTGACATTTTTTAGTGCACGGTTAATTTAGATGATGCCCCAAATAATGACATAGCGCTGTATCCAGGGATAAAAGGATCAAGTATTGTTGCAGTCGCTATTGCTTGAGATACTGCCGCGCCTGATAGCTTTATTTGAGTGCTAATATCACCCCCTGATAATGCATTGCTAATTGCGCTTACAGATAATCCAGAGATATCAGTAGTTAAGTCCCCAGCTGCTGTTGCATTAGCTATTGCTGTAGCGTCTAACTGTATTGATGCAGTTAAGTCGCCTGTGATATTTGATACACTGACGCTTAAGCCAGAAAGGGGTATTTGCGTACTAAGTCCGCCAGTTGAACTAACGACCGCTACTGCCTGTCCGTCTAAATCTATTGAAGTTGATAAATCACCCGATCCTGTAGCCTGCGACGCAGCATTCCCGCCCAGCCCGTCACCATCAGCAGTTAAGTCGCCCGTGGCTAAAGCATCTGCTATTGCAGAGCCACTTAATATTATGCTCGTGCTTAATATGCCGGTTGCGCTGGCTTGTGACTGACTATCTGCCGCCAGTTCTGCCCCGCCCGTATCCAGAGCACCCGTAGCGATAGCACTAGCTATAGCCGCACCGCTTAACGTAATGTTTGCTGTTAAATCGCCACCCGATACTGCTATACTCGCCGCCGAGCCTAACAAATCTATCGATGTATCGAGGGCTCCGGTCGCCGTTGATAAGCCTACAGCCGCACCGATTATAGGGATACCCGTATCAAGCGCTCCGGTTGCCGCAGCTATTGAGGCTGCATCACCCGACAGCGCCGGATCACCCGAGCTAAACACCCAATAAGTACGTCTAGGCTTAATAAATCCATACGGGTTGTGCCCAATCTCAAAGGCTTCATCATCATCTAACGCCTTTTTAAACTTAAACGCCGCTGCTATATCGCAATCTGTGCCAAAGGTTGTTTGGTCTCGCAATCCATTTATATGACTATAAGTGGTATTAAGCGCTGACAGCGAAACAGACAAAGCACCATCTGGGATGCCGTCGAAATAACCTCTTTGATCAGACGATTGACATGCAAACACCGCGACGCAAAATTTATTCGCGGTCACTGCTGCCGTTCCGACGACGTTAGCCGATGCGCTGGCACGAATAAAATAACGAAACACAGCGCCTTCAATAATGATGCCCAAAAGCGGATTAGATGCAGTCGCCGACTCACTATAAAGCCATTTATTAGTAACCGAGGGCGTATCTACTGCCGCAACAACCGCTATCGTCACCTCGTTTGTACTTAAAACTCGCGTATTAGTATATTGTGTTGCGGTATAGTGCCATGATTGATCCGGGTCTGCGTTAAACCCATCCGACGGCACTGATAAAACATTTTGTTCAACTAGATCGATTAAACCGCACCCGTCGAAATAGTTATACTCAAAGAGATCCCCGGCCAATGGATGAGACCAGTTAAGCTCGGGCTTAAAGCTTGGTTTTTTTTCCTTAAATCGATCGAAGCGGGGAATAAAAAACACCTTTAGACATCCTCAATATTGACGCCTAAGAACGCCATAGAATTGCCCGTAGCCCCTAAAGCGAACGCGCCTGATGACTTCATGATCGCGTGGAATGAATAAAACTTAGGTAGATCATTTACCCTCAAAACACTACTAACCGCTGTTGTGCCGTTTAGTTTTACCGTGCCTATGCGCGTCATGTTTTCAGCTTCTGTCGTGGTCAAGTCGCCGGTGTCATTCCCTCGTCTCAAATACACTGCAACATGACCAGACTCACCCGCGTCATTGCCGGTTAAATCGACCTCTAAATCAGCATCTAAAAAACGATTTGTTGAGTTATCAATTTCTGATGACGAGACGCCCGCGCCATCAGCCAAGCTGGCTAATGTAATCGTGACTGATTGAGTCGCGCTATAAAGCGGCTTTGCACTCATGCTCTGGCCTCCGTAACTTCGCCTATTCTTATGGAGCCGAGTCGTAATTGGTGTCCTTTCGACACCAGGCTATTCCCCAAGGCTAAAATCTGCGTTTTATCTGCCGCATCAATCACGCTGACGACGATTAAGGCATCCAAAATCTGGTTTAATTTAGCTGCAACTGAAGCGTCATCGATATCAAAAGAATCAAATAAATCCAAGGCGCGTTTTGCTGCCTTTGCAATCGGATCAAGAGAAGCTTCCAAAGGAAGCAATTTATCCACCAGCATTAGATACTTTTGAATATCACGTGTCTGAATCGGATGGCTGACCGGAATATTTTTTAAGTTTAATTGAGCCAAAGCGTCAGCATCTGAAAGCCCAGAATAGGCGGGTTTAGACAGCTCGATTGATAATATTTGCTTGTTCATTTGTGCCTATTATTTTTTAAAGATAACCGCTAGGATAGTCACAATCAGAATCATCTAATTGATCACCGAGTGATTTACAATAAATCATTGCTCTTGTCGCATATCCACATCCATTTAATAAAAAAGGGATTACAACTATTATAAGTAACGTTCTATATTTCATTTTTACGTCGATCAGGTTGCTGATAATCATACTCAGCGCCCCTGCTATTGCGCTGCTCAATAACTGATCTAAGCTGACTTACTGCTGTTGTCATTAGTTGCGTATTCTTACCGTTTGCTTCGGATATTGTGAGGTGTACATCACGATTTTTTTCCGATTCTTCAGCAAATTGCTTAGACCAGGCCTTTGTCTCCTCTTTATGATCATTTAATATTTGTTGTATAAATTTATAAACGCCCTTCAGTATCATCACAAATATGCATAAAAGGGCGAATATCACTAGCATTGCCGGACCATAATCGGCCCACACCTGGGGATCTGCAGGCATCACTTATAACAACCCTAGTCCTGCCATAAAAAACGCGCCGAATGCAAACCAAAGGAATCGATCCTGCCATACCGTCCTTGTTTTTGATTGATCTACCAAAAGCCTGCTAATATTAATAGTCCTAGCTGTGATCGCATCTAAATCCTCTTGTATTATTAACAGTGTTTTTTTATCCATTGTTCAATCCTTTTTTTATATAGCAACAAGAATTAATAATTATCTTTAATTATCTATCTGATTAGTTAAAGCGCCCGCAGCAAATGACGGGGCCGCGTCACCATTGTTGATAGTCTTAGACGCTGTTAATGCCGCTTGCACCAACAAATTACCCGCGCTCACTGCATCATAAATTGCAAAGTGTGTTACTAGACCCCAGTTTGCTGTTGGCGCAGGGAACGTGATCACATTGTTGTTGCTTATAGTTCCCCCCGTCCCGCTGCTGGCTACAGTCGTTCCTGCTCCTTGCGTCCCGCTCCACTCCGTCATGTTCGCTGCGGATGCGACACGGGCATACGACCCGCCCGTGACCTCTATTCCCCCGCCTGAATCACTCGGTGCTGCTGTCAAAAGCGCAACATAAACAGTGCTCGGCGGGGTGAATGCTTGTCCTCTGAACACATAATCTAATATATTATTTTCCAAATAATCGCTTAATGCTGTCATCTATCCTGCCTCTTTTTCTGTTTCTTCACTTTTATCGACTAACTCTGATGATAAGGCCGCGCCCTCGAACTCATGCACTTCACCGTCTACTTGTTCTAGCGCGTAATTTACGGCTGGTTCTGAATCATCGACTTGACCGTTTAACACTAACGTTTTAATCATTGATTTTTTCATTTCAATAACATCGTTAGGTCTTAGGTCGCGCCCTGCTATAACGCAGGACACAAGTACGCGGGCCTTTTTTATTTGATTTGCCATACTGCCCTACCTTTAAGTTGCTGAATTTTGGTAAAACTTAACAGCGCCGCCAATGTCTGTCCATTGTCCACCGTGGCGTGACCACATCAAAAATCCAACCTGACCTTTTTTCGAGTAAACCGAATCAGTGAATCTAAACATAGTCATAGCCATCACATCTCTAATCAGATAAAAGCTAAAGTCTCCAAATAAGATAGATTTGGCGTTGGCTGCCATCGCTGCAACATCGTTGTTAATTGTTACCGGATAACCGAGTATGGTATTAGCTACTGGCCCCGCTAGCCCGTCGTAACCAGGGATAAATATTGGCCGGTTTTGGCTGTCTTTTAATTTTTTAACGGCCTTGAATGCTGAGTCGGACAGCATAAAGCTGCATCGTCCTAGATCTCTATACGCATTATCCACTGAGTGCTCTAAATCAATCAGGTCGTCAAATATTACGCTAGTAGTTTGTCCCGTTGCGCCTGCTTTGCCCAGCGTTGAGGCTGTCACAATGCCATTCGGCTGGGCGGTGCCCGTGCCAGTTGTAAAATGCTGGTTAGTGATGCGGCCAATCCTTTGCACTTGTCTATTTGTCACATAAGCTTCTACATCGATTTGTGAGTCCTGCAGCAACTCAAACGGGACAGTAGTTACTTTTGAGCTGTATTTCTGGGTTTTCAATGTCACTACCCCGAAACTTGGATCTAGGTCTGTAGCTGTTGCGTTTTCGCCGATTATTTCACCAACTTCTGCGGTTCCATCGGACTGTGGATAATTAATATCATTACCCTGATCTGTGACAATGACAGTAGCTACCTTGCGCATTCCACCAAAATCTTTGAGCGCTTCCATGACGCTCTCCGCAACATCTGTTTGTACAGTATTACCTCCCTCTGAGCCTGTCGTCGTGCTCATAGTATTACGATAAATTGCCCATTCGTCAGCGGTCACGGCGTTATCACCACCGCGCATCCATTTATTATAGATTTCTAGGCTTTGAGCACGGGGGCTATTTCCATCGCTTAGCTTATTTATAGATTCCTGTAGCTGCTCATCTTCGGCTTGTATGCCTGACTGCTCTATATATTTAGTCTGTCTATCGACATGATCTTTTATAGCATCTAGTTCTAGCATTAAAGCATCGTATTTTTCTGTGTGCTCTGCCGTCCAATCCTCATGATTAACATCGTTCATTAACGAATCTATTTCTTTAGCTTTAACGTCGTGTTTTTCTCTAAGCGCTTGTATTGACTGCATTTTTTAATCTCTTTGTGTGTTTGTGAAGTAAATAATATTTTTTTAATCAGTTATTAACTGACATTTTTTCAGTGCTAAACGTCGTTTTCTATGGTTGTGTTCTTGAGCGGCGACTTTTGCGTGATCTGCTTGGCATCTATCCGGCTCGGATATAGATTCATTTTTCGCTTTTGATGGTGATAGCTCCGGCGGATTATGTCCATAAGCGCTCATATCCCAATTTATTCTATTTCCAGGCACCTGTGTACCGTCGTCCATTGCAACTCGATCAATAAACCCTTCGTCAACTGCCGCTGATCCGATAAGATTAGTTTCTCGATCCATCATCTGCCGCAACACCTCTACATCTTTACCTGTCTTTGCCGCATAGATATCAGCCATCGACCCATCAATCTGCTGTAACACGTCGCTTACTTTATCTAGTTCATTATGATCTCCGGCTGCAAATGTCCATGAGTTATGTATCATAAATAATCCGCCCGGACTGATCACAGAGTCATCCGCAGCCATCGCAAAATACGTAGCCGCACTCGCACACATGCCGTCGACATGACAAACAAAACGCGTCGAAGACTCCCGCATATGTTGCGCCACTGATTGAGCCGGGAACACATCACCTCCTGGCGAATCTATTCTCAAATGTATCTCTGGCGCGTTGATTTCGTTTATGGCTTTTATGATTGTTTTTGCTGATATCCCGCCAAAATAATCATCACTCACAATTACATCATATATATAGATTTTGGCTATCTCGCTCTCTTCGTTTTTGACTGCGAAATAGCCTAGCTTATTGTTATTTGCTAATAGGTTAAATAATGGATTAATCATCGTTTTGTTTAGTGCCTTCATTGTCAAATGTCGGTAGTTTATCACCGCCCTCTATCGGCATCCTGTCCTCTAATCTTCTGATTTCGTTAACAGTTAACCAAGCAGGTTCACCCGCCCTGCCTGCAGCTATTCTGTAGGCCTCATGACGGCTCTTAATATCTCCGCGTTCAAGTCCTGCGGTATTAAACTTAAAAAAGTAATCTTGTTTTCTTGGATACAACTTCCTGTTCAATTCCTGCTCAAGCTTAACAAGCCAACGAGACAATGTATATTTAACAAACCCTATAGACATCTGTTCTATCCCAGTTCCATAACTCGTTGTTTTTTCTGTGCTACCGATCATCCATAGGGGCACGCCAAATATTCGGGCTATTTCTTCAGTTTGGTATTTGCGGGTGGATAAAAGTTGGGCATCTTCGGCATTTATTGATATCTGTTCAATATCCATGCCCCCCGTTAACACTGCGGGCTTGCTTGAGTTAAGCGGGCCTTGGTGATAACTGGCCCAAGTTTCTCTAAATACTTTTTGCTGCTCTGGACTTAAATCGCCAGGCGTTTTTAAGATAAAGTCTGCTCTCTGATTATTAGCAAAAAACGCCGCGCTGTATTCGTCCGCCGCTTGCGCTATGCCGCTACTATTCCTCAGACAATAACGTAGCTGTGACATCCCCCTCAACCCGTCAAACCCTAAGCCAGGAACATGTATTATGTCGTCCTGATCTCTGGTGTATCTCCCGCCGCTTGATGCGTTATCCTTTTGTATTATATATAATATTCTGCCGTCTTTTTCTATGGGTTCCACCCATTTGCTTGGCAGCCATTCTATCGATTCTACTCCCGCGCCTCGCCTTTTGATTTCTGCAAAACCATCGCCATGCAAAAGCACTGAAGCCATTAGAGACTCACGAAATACTGCAGCGCTATGATGCGGCGCGGGCTGTCTGTTGAGTAAGTTTGTTAAGTTGTTATTTTCTCTTTCGCGCCCTACAGACGTTGATCTGTATAGATGTAATGGTGTGCAAGCTATGGCCCCACCAATGAGCGACACGCAAGCATAAACTGCGCTTACTGCTAACGCTGTTTTTTCATTGACTGTCACACCCGCTGTATTAATGCCTGATGTCATCCACTCGTAAAGCTCTGAACCTTTCAAGCCCGCGCTACTAAAGTATTGCGTGTCATTGCTGAGCGTCATTTTTTTACGCTCTTCCTTAGCCCACTTCATAAATCCATTACTCATAATACAAACATCCCAGCGACAGGCTTATGTACCGCTTTCTTCGACGCGCCAACCGCCATAACCGACGCAACCATCCCATCAATCCGGCCCCACGATTTCGCTTTGTTAAATTTTCTACTGCCTGTTGGATCTGTTTCTATCACGATATTTGACGAGCACCAGCGCATTACAGGATTGTTATTGAACCTAATATTATTAGATAGTATCAGACGTTCAAGCTCTTCCACACTCGGAGACATATCCTTATAGCCTTGACCATGCTCATGCATTTCTATTTCGAGACCTTCTTCATTGAGCAACGTTCGGAAATCATTTATTCGCCATCGATCATAGCTTAATAGCTTTAAATCTACTAAGCCAGATATCTCTGCTAACCTGCTTACTACAAACCGTTTATTAATTGCTCGGCCCGGTGTAGTCTCTAACCATCCCGCATCGCGCCAAGTTGTGTATGGCACCCTATCATTATCTGATTTCTGAACCAATCCATCGGCGGGCAACCAAAAATAGGGGTGTATCCTCCAATATTCATCTGCTTCTGTTGGCTCAAATAACAATACTAACGATGTCAAATCGGTAGTACTTGATAGATCCAAGCCCGCGTAACATGTCCGCCCACGAAGCGCTTCTATCGTGCATTCATCATCCTGGATTCTGTCCCAATCTTCAGGGCCTATCCAACTAGCATCGCCTTCTGTCCATTGGCAAAAGTTTAAGCGCCGAACTATCGATTGCTTAGACGGCATTCCCGCCGCCTGATCGACTTGCTCCTGTAGATATTTATCCGATATTGTTACACCCAGTGATGGATTGGCTTTCGGCCAACAATCCTTATTTTTAAACGGTTCGTCGTTTTCGTCTAGGGCGCAAATGTATGAAAAAAAGGTATCATCTTTTGATTGCTGCTCAGCGGCTTGGATGCCGTATTGGTGATAATCCCAACAAGCACTTGTCCTGTCATGCCCGCTGTTTGTGATCATAAATATAAGGGCTTGCCGCCTGCCCTTAGTCCCAGCTCTCAACATCTCAATGATGCGGTTATCTCTATGCTCGTGGATCTCGTCGAGTAGAACTATATGCGGGCGCGGCCCTGATTGGCTATTATCTGAGCTTAGCGGCTTGAAAAATGACCCTGTTTCTTGATAAGCCAGATTCCAGCACCGCTCGCCTACTCCGCTCTTGACAAGACGCTTAGACAAATGCGGGGATTGATCTACCATCGCCACCGCATCCCTAAAAAGGATCATAGCCTGGTCTTTCTTTCTCGCCGCTGCATAGATTTCTGCTCGCGGCTCATCGTCTGCAACCATGCCGTACAAGCCAATCCCTGCAGCTAGTGGCGATTTGCCTGAGCCTTTGCCGGTCTCGACATATGCCACGCGGAAGCGGCGCAATCCTTTTTTATCAACCCAGCCGAACAGCGAGCCAACTATAAAGCGTTGCCAGGGCAAGAGGTTATAGGGTGCGCCCTCAAACTCTCCCCCATTCAAACAAAGGACATCCCCAAAAAATCCGATAGCCCTTGATGCTTTTTCTAAATCGTAAAAAAAGCCCCGTGAAGGCGCTGTTTTTAAATCGTTTATATGGCGTTTACACGCATACCTGACATGCGGCCCCGCGACTATCTCGCCGCTTGTAACTCGCTTTGCGTAGTCGGTTGCATCATCAAAAATACTTTGCGGCGCTGTCGCTGTCATCGTCTTTCTTTTTCTGATTGGGCGATGGGTTTATACGTGTTCGACTCGACGGCGATAAGCCAAACTCACCAACAAATGCTTTCATTTGCTCTACTGCTTTTTTTGATATCTGCAGCCAGACGCTAATCTGTTGATAGCCTGATTGTGTATAGATAATTAGCCCGCCTTCTTCGCCCAGCTCTTTTATTTTATTTTCGGCTTCAACCCAACGACCGTATGCTTGGCAATAAACCGCCAAGGCTGCGCGGTCTAGCTGAGAGATCAATCCGTACTTTTCCAAGTGTACGATAATTCGTTTCCATTCTGCTTTAGCTGGCTTTGATAAATGGTTAGGGCAGCTTGGCTTTTCAACATCGACCGTTAACTCTTTGTCTAATATATGGTCAGGTATCTTGCTTGGATTGCCTCGTAACCTATGCACCGTTGCTGGGGCAGGCTTTGGTCCTCGTTGTCCCATGTTTTTTTCTCCTATTTTATTGCTTATAACTCAAATAAACGATCAATTGTCGCAACTGTCGCAACTGTCATTTGAGCGCCTGTTATTTATTGATTGCTGTTTTATTCCCTATAGCTCAAAACTCACGCCGATGAAAATATCTATAGGGGATCGTTCTATATTAAACACCGTTTAAACAATCATAGCCCCCCTGTCTTATCAATAATTCCATTTAAATCCCAGATGCCTTGGGATTTAATATGGGATTTAATATGGGATTTAATGGGTTTTATCGTCAGCATATAAAAAAGGAAAAATG
>Ga0209992_10000861_pt1 | contig 36775 bp, 49 predicted proteins | sample 2SBtaG_2_FD_182564 | JGI IMG/M metagenome (GOLD analysis project Ga0209992, IMG submission 182564) | Deep subsurface microbial communities from Kolumbo volcano to uncover new lineages of life (NeLLi) - 2SBTROV12_ACTIVE470 metaG (SPAdes)... | ecosystem: Environmental > Aquatic > Marine >...
CCCGTACCTGTATAAATTGATCTAACCTCTGCAAATGATTATCGGATAGCTCAGGTACAACCAACTGCAGCGCGTTTGCCAGCGACGCAATCGTGGCATGCACTTTAACAACGCGCTCATCCCTGATTTCCTCGATGTCGTGATACTTGCTAACATAGTCTGGATAAACCTTTCTGAACTGATCCAGTATTTGAGTCTCCATACCCAGGCACCTGGATAAAAATCCAGCCATATCATCCACTGTAAACCTTTCGAATTCCGGAGCCATACCACGCGTCTCCTCTGTAAAATGTTCCGTTGTAAACCGACACTGAACAATTCTTGAAAGCAACGCGGGCGAGCCCTCTACCGCTGCATTTTGCGAAATCACAATCGCTGCCCTAAAGGGCGGTTCCTCCACATCATTGCCCCGGTTAAACACACCCAGAGACCGAATCGCCCGGCCGTTGTACGCTGTTTTTAATTCCTCAAAATCAAATTGTTTCTGCTTGGCGCTGGGCGCATCACGATCCGACTCGATCAACACAATCGGCATATTCGAAACTTGCATGAATATCCGAGCCCTGGCCGCAAAGGTCGATTTAGACGGATCAAAACCCTCGTGATCATCCCGGCCGAAGAGTTTCCACATAAATTCCAAAAGCGTTGACTTACCCGTTCCATGCTCACCGGTAATCTCCAAAAAAGGAAAACTCTTAAGCTCCGCCCGGATCTGCTCAGCAAACAACGACCCGAACCAGAACGACAGACACAGCAAGCCATTCCAACCAAAAACCTTCATAAAATGATCGAACCAGGCCGTATTGAAACGATCATCATCGCCACGCTCAATCGTAAATCCCCGAAATTTTGTTTTAATCGGCCGATTGTTGGCCTTAAAAAAACCATGCTCATTCAGAGCCAGCTCCTGGCCTTTATAAAATGCAAACGACTGATACAAATACGTCTGACTGTCCTTGTCATAGCCCACAAACGGCACCGTTTCCACATGTAGTACCTTTTTCACGAACCACTTATCTCGGATCAGCCGAAAGTGCATCGCATTACCGTCAAATGTCGCCCCTGCCGCCTGAGTCAGAAGCGCCTTATTAAACGCCGCCGGAGACTCAATTCCGGATCCGGAAAACGAAATCTGCACCCTCGGGCTCGCGTTAGAAAAAGAAATCCTAAAGAAATAGCTCAACTCATCTGTCAGCGTATAGCGCTCACAATACAAAAACTCCGGATGACAGTTGGATATTGGACTAATACTCGAATGTGCAGTAAATAACTCCAGTGCCTGTCGATCTTTAATAGCCATGCCATGCTCAGCCAACTCCTTACCCAACTTATCGTCCACCTTGATACCAAATAGCTTATTATTAAACTCCAGCACAGCCAAAGGAAAAGAACGCCAGGCAAAATAAGCCCAGGCCTTCGCCGTGATATTTTTCGCCGTAAACATCCGTCCCCGCCACAGCGCATCGCCCAGGAACCGATCATTAATCCGATCCAACCGATACAAATCGTCCCAATCCTTGTCCGTGCCTGTCAGAATCACCTCACAGCGCTCACCCAGCTTTCTGAGTTTTCGACTGTGCCGAATCATCGACTCACGCCCGGCCTTATCATCGTCCAGCGCCAAACGCCACTGGATCGCCTTATTAATATGCCTCTCGACCCCCGCTGCTGGAAAATTCCCCGCCATCAACAAAGCACACGCCTTGCGACCACTCAAATGCAAAGCAATCGCATGAAAAATACCCTCGACCAGATACACCTCATCCCCGGCATTGATTGTCTGCCCAGGCGGAGCCCACCAATCGCCCTTGACTAAAGACCCATCCTTTTTTCGCCTGCCCCCAAAATTAATCCTCTGGCCGTCTTTTTTAGCCTGGTCAATCAACCGCTCCCAGTACCGCGTACGACCCTCATCCAGATAAAACCGCACCGTCTCCGCAGTGACGCCGGACTCTGGGACCCGATACCGTTCCTGCTCATACCACTCGCCAATAACAGCCAGATCGAACTGCCGATTGTGCGCCATATAGGCATTGGCCGTGGCTTTAGGATCTTCCTCTGTAGGCGGATGTCGATCGATATAATTATTAAAAAGATCGGGATACAACTCGCGGGTTGTTTCCGACCAGCCGCAATTATTGGTCCGATTGCAAGCCAACCGCCACGGCTTTTCCTTACTGACAAAAATTTCCTTCTTATCGCACTGTGGGCACACACCCTGCTGCAGATACAGCCCCCGATCTTTAAATCCAAACCGCTGATCCGCTAACAAAGCCCCGACAATCTCATGCTCGCTGACCGGCAAATATTCTCTTTTCGACACAGATCTCATACCTACTCCCTGATTTTTATTATCCGATCAGTGATTAGAATCGTTCCAGAAAAATAAAAACAGCCCTTCTCGCGGGCCAGACGGTGTGATCACACGGAGAGGAGTAGTACAAGAGTAGGTATCCGGCTCACACAGGTCCCGTTATTTAAAGCGGCACGGTGACCTGGCCGCCGTCAGCAATCAAATGATCGAGCTGTTGATACAACTCAGGGATAGAAAAACTGTTATCGATTATTTTGTCGTCAGCCATGAGCCGAATGCCGTCCTCGCTACGATGCGACTGCACCTTTTTATTGTTCGTCCTCACGATGTGCCAAACCTGCCCGCCTTTAGAGCGAATCCAGTCCGCCTCATTGTCAAAACGACAATCACTGATCACCAGATCAGCCCCGGCGTCAGGCAAGCCATCCTGAAACAACCGATATTCCAGAGTCCGTACCCAAATATCCGGGTGAACCCGGTCACGGCCAAACTCAGTTCCCAGCAATTGATACAACTGCCGGGGGCTGCGCCCGATCCAGCTGATATTCACCTCCTTGTGCTCATCATCAATCAAAGGATCGATGCCAAACATCGACCTCAAAGCTTCTTTTATCGGAAACGCAAAAGAAAACTGCTGAAACTCATGGTTCGCCACCAAATACTTCGCCACAGTATCCTTCCCACAACGCGCCCGACCCGCCAAACCAATCAAAAGGCTCATACCTCCACCCCAGACAACACCTTAATGTCATTCGAAATATCCACCAGCAAATCCACCAAATACGGAAAACGAGCAATAGACCGGGTGTTGGATAGCTCAATCAACGCCTGAATTTTCTTCTCAGCATCCTCAATCGAAACATCCATTTTTTTGATTTCATTTCGAGCCGAATCATAAAATGAACCATCATTGCGCTGCGGAAAATCATCGTCATCGTCATCGCCGACGCCAAAATCCCGTTTTTTCGGAGCAGTGACCAAAGAAGTATCCAATACAGGCAACGGACTGACCCGCTCGCCCACACTAGCCAGCAAATCATACTGATTGGTCTCTTTATTCCGTGAAACCAAATCAGAATCCATCAGCCCCTTAAGTGCATTCGATGTCTGCTTAAAATTGAGGGCATAATCACTCAACTCAAACAACCCCTTGGCTGACATGGGACCCTTATTCAGCCGCACCAAAATTTCATTCTTAACTTCTGCCATCACACTCATTTCAAATCCTCCAAATCAATCGACACCTCAGCATCGAAACGAACAACCAACTCACGAACCACCTCAGAACCCAACAACTCCGCCAAATCCGGCCGGTTTTTCTTCAACCACGCCCAGGCTTTTTGCTTGCGCTCCACGGGTAGCCGGGAAATGTTTATATACCGGTCTTTATTCACCCGGCTTTCAAATCCGGCAAAGAATTCAACCCCTTAACAAACTCAAAAAACTGCGACTTTTTCAAATCCTTACAAGACTCCACACCCAACGCATTCAACCGCCAGCGGTATACCTCATCATCCAAACCCTTACGCTTCGCCAGCACATGACACAAGCGGATCCGCTCCGTGTTCATCCGCCAACGCTCAAAATGATTCTGGCAATGCGAACAAACCTTTGTACCGCGCTGCGATGAAAGACCGCAGCGCGGGCACTGTTTATATTTGCGCGCCATCCCGACACCGCCGAACAACATCGCCACCGGATGTACACATCAACTGCCTCATATACAGAAAAACCGGTTTTCTACACATATCGCCCAGGGCATCCAACCGTCGATCCGCCACCCGCCGCGCATCGATCAGATCATCCATAGAGCACTCGCAGGCCGTCTGCCAAAAGTCAGCCCGCCGCTGAGACGAATCCCTCTGCCGCTCCGCATAATCCACAAAGTTTTCTAAAATCTGAATATTTTCAAAATAGGTTTTTTTAACCACTTAAAATCTCCTCAATGTAAATGACCGCACACTTCGTTTGCGGACACTTCGGCCTCAGCCTCGTCAATACCAAAATCCCTGCAGAACTGACCGAGGTGATCGTGGCACATAAAAAAGCATCGTTCCGATGATTCGTCATCTTGTTCGATCGGAGATACGACTATTAAAAACAGCGCCTTTCTCCGGCACTTTCCCACCGAGCAGGCAGCCCGGTTCGGCGTATTGGAAATTCGCGAGAATGACACCTCAAACCCCTCCTGTTCCAATCCCTGCTGATCCACCACACTCATCGAATCTCCTCCATAGACTCACTAAAGTTAGACGCGGATTTTTTTCTATGCCAGACTGAAGTATCTGGAGCTCTTTTTTTACATCTCCTGGTCTCACCCAAAGTACTAGAAATATCCTCCTTATCTGGGCGCGTATAAACGCCCGTCGTCGTGATACTGCAGTGCCCCAAAACCGCCTGGGCAACCCCTAATGGATTATTCGAAGTACTGTGTTTCATAATCCGCTTTCCCAGCGTATGACGGAACCAATGTGGTGACACGTTACCAACAATACCCGCCCTTTCTGCCCACCATCTCGTTCGATGTTGAAACGATCGAATGCTCATCGATTTTCTACGCTCAGATACAATGAGCGGAGCATCCATAGTCAAAGATAAACCTCTGCTCTCAATGATCGTTATCAATAATTTAAAAGCCGCTCGTGCATCCTTGTTGCAAAACACCTCGTAACCCTTACCGCGCTTACAAATTTCATCTGAAAGCCGTAGTGTTTTAGTTGAAATCGCCTCATGAGCATGACCCACAGTCAACATAGCCAAACTACCGACCCGAATACCCGTTTCACGAAGCAAAGTCATCCAGGCAAAATCTCTCTCCGCCAGCCAACTGTTCGACGACCGCACCGTCAAAAACAACGCCGCCTCCTCGGTCTCAGTGAAATACTTCTTTAAAACAAGGTTGTGAGAATCTGCCATAACTCATCCTGTGTCGTGGGATTGAAAACCAGCGCAAAGGCCAGAATGGCCGCCGGTATCAACAAACCCGAATAGATCAAAACGGCCTCCATTACCTTCGAAAATCGCGACAATTCCGTTTTCGCCATACTGTCTGCAAAATCTTTTCTCATTGGTTTCTCCTGGTTAATCGACTAATCGTCTCCAAAGCCGTCGCCAACTCATCGCGCTGGTCCTCGGATAACTTCGGTTCCGGCTCGGCCGGAACCTCAACAACCGGCTCCGGAATGGGATCCGGCTCAGAACGTCGAACCAAATCCGGATGCTGCATAATTTCCTCCCGTAATGCCCGAAAAATCGCACCCCCCAAGCCACCGACCTCCATACCTTCTGGAATGTTGTCGTATGCGCCCCGGATGCCCTTTTTTACAAGGATTTCGGGTGGCGGAATGGGGCATTTGTTTAAGCTCACAACAAATCCCCCGCCTGATTCACCCGCAGCAAATCCTGCAACGCCGCGATCACCTCCAAAGCCTCACGGGTGATCTCCTTCCGCTCGTTATGCGTAATCACCCCATCCGAGTGGCTGTCGATCAAAGCAGTGGCCAGATCACCCTGCTCCTTCACAATCGAAGCAAACTGACCGAGCAAATCGGCAGAACTTCTCGCCTGGCGCGGCTCTGCCTGGCAGACAAAACCACACTCCGCGCACAGCGCGTTTAAAATTCTAAAATCCTGGGAGATACACATAATGGCCAACAGCTCAGACGGCGAAAAATGCCGCTCGTCGATGGCCATGTTAGCCTTGTTGGCCAGTGATGACGGTGCGATACCGGTCTGCCGAGACAACGCCGCAGCGCCGCCGGGAAAATCGTGCACAGTCTGATAGATCGCAATATCCAGCGCGGAAAACACGAGCGCGAGCTCCTCTTTTTCTCGTTAAAAAAAAAGAGCCGACCGGTTACCCTTACAAACTTTGTGTTACGCTGTTTGCGAGGTTGGCATCGAAGGTAAGTTAAAAACCGGTCGCCTCAAAGGCTCGGTGTGGGCTGCAACTCACACCGGGCCGCTTTATCCGCGGCTAGGCGGATTCGCAGTACGATTTAATATCTCTATGGGGTGTGCTATCATCTTCTTTCATCGTTTGACCCTCTCTGGGTTAGTAAAAAATCGAAACCCGCTCCGGCAGCTACCGGAGCGGGTTTTTTTATGCGGCAAGATCCTTCTCGTATTCGTCCATTGCCCTCTCCAACAAAATGGCCGAAAAGTTACAAATGGACCGTCGGTCGTTCTCCGCATGTCGTTTAATCCGGGCATGCAAATCCTTACTGACTCGTGCAACCAAATAGCCTTTACTGTTTTCGGAACGTCTGTCCTCGTCTTTCATAAATAAAACCTCTAAAATAGATCGTTGTGGGGAGACTTTGATAATATGACTAATTTTTGTCATTGTAAATAGAAAATGACCAATAAAGATAAAAATAATTACCTATCCAGAATGGATATCGTATTGGGAGACCGAAAAAAGTACCCCTTTGGCTTCTCTATGGGCTTTTCTCGCGGCACTATTAACCGCTTGTTTTCTATGGAAATGGCTGGAAATATTGATACCTTCATGGCAATGCGCCACGCCGAAAACCTTTCCCTCGACTGGCTCCTGAACGGAATCGGAGCCCCCTACGTCACCCGGCTGACATCAACCGACAACACCACCGCGGAACTCATCACCCACCTGTTTGAAGGCGAGCCAATGGACTGGCAGGCGACAGTCCTCACCGACCAGATCACAAACCTGGTGATCCTCAGTCAGCCAGCAATCTATGTCGTCGGTAAAAGAACGCTTGATTACACCCGGCTTGAAGTATTAACCGGCCCAGTCGGTGAGGGCACCTTGGAACTGTTGGATACCGCCGGTCTGACTTGCAAAGTAGCAAAGACCGACACACTCACCCTGCGCCGGGTGTTGTCCGGACAGATCGGCACCTATGCACTACTCGAAAATCCAGGAATACTAAAAAATGCAGAGACACGAGCGCGACTCTCCACCGCGCAGATCGCAGAACCGAGAGCCCGCTACGACTCGTTCAGCACGCTAAAAAAACCCGAAATACTACTGCTACAAAAATACCGCACCCTCAGCGCCAGCGATCAATCTGTGCTCAACGACATCTGCACCGTCCTCGCGGACCACACACTACCGAAAAAAGCCCAACAGGCCTAATGGCCTGACGCGGGCATCCCCTCAGCCCGGCAAATGGATTGCCACCACGGCGCTTGAGTCCGAATCGCAATCAGCAACAGCTCACGTGTCGCCGGACTCCACTCATTACAATAACGATGGTGCGCCTCCAGCAAAGTCATCGCAGTATTTTCGAAATGAATAATAATCGGCTGCTCTGCATCACCCAGCTCGGATCGATCACTGAACAAAGAGCAACTGCTGAGTAACGCAGCGAATAAGGCAGAAAATAAAAAATTACGCAGCGTAGTCATAAAATCGCCTCTCTCAGATCGCGTCTAAGCCCCGAAACCGGGGCAGGGTATGCGTTGGCATCAACCAACTATCAAGCACTTAGGCCCAAGTGACCAAATCCACGGCCGCCGGGTCAACGGCAGCCCGGACCGCGGCCCGTTTTGAATCGTATGTCGCGTTGTGGGTCTGAACGTGCGCAACGCCGTCGGCAAAAACCTGGGCCATTTGCGCCGCCGTGTGAAATCGCTCAGTCTTTAACCCAGTGGCATCGGTACAGGTGTAATTGAGATCCACGCCTGCCTGGGCAGCACCGGAGACGTTAATATGATCAAAAGGACTGGCAGAATCATACGTGTGAGCAGAACCCAGGGCACTGCTCACAAAACCCGCAGCCAGCGCCGCATTCCGCGACACTTTTAATGTCTCCAGATGAGCAGTCCGGTAATCGTCCAGATTTTCAGCCGCTGTTTTTACCCGCCAGGTGCCTGCATCTTTGATGAGTGTATCCGTCCAATTGCACGTCAACGCCTGCCAGGATGGATCGTGTTGGACAATATGCCGCAGTCCACCTGAGTCGATAAAAAAGGCGGTGATTGCTGTCGCGTCAACAATATTCGCGCCATCAAAACGAAGGCTGGACAAGGGCGTATCATCAAAACCAACCGCCGAGATCCCAACAAACCCGACACCCCGACCGTTTACAATATCGTTATCTACTGTGTATATCATGCTGACACCTTAATTTTAATTTCCACGCCATTTTCGCCGGTAATCGAAGTCGTGTCGTAAACCTCGGTATTTATGCTGCACGAATATCGACCCGTGATCGGAGACTCGAATAGGAAATGCTGCATCCCTTGCGTATGTGCGATCGTCGGAGCACTCAACGCGGCTAGATCCTGGCCGTTGTACCCGACCATTAAATTATCGTGCTGTGTCGGCGTCCTCGCCCAATCGATAGTCATTGTTTTCTGCACGGATGTTGCGGTCACTGCAAAAGTAAACGCAGCAGCCGCGTCCAGCCGCTTGTTATTCGCCAGATCAGTGACGGTTGGCACAGTGCCGGCCGTACCGGTCACAACTTTTGCAAACAAAACATCCAGCACAGTGGAATCAAACCCACCCCCAGATCCACCGTCCGGCGTCCCCACCATCCCGCCCGGAATGGTATCCACATCAGTTCCTTGTTGTGTGTAAATTTCCAGCGCCCCGGCGGTCACCCGAGCGCGTAAATAGTAGGTACTGCTAACTGACAGATCGGCGCTGGTATAAGCAACTGTTTTAAACTTTTTAGTTCGCCCGGACTCCCCGGCGACATCCTCCTCACCCAGCGACAGCACCACATTGGCCGGGATCGAAACCGTCCCGCCATTGGTTGCAATCGCCCCGGTCACCCCGGCTCGATTATCGGCCGTATCAATCGTCGGAAAATCCATCGCACCCAGCGCCTGAGAACCGGTCAAAATCTGAATCGCCTGGCTCAACTGGGTAAAATCGGCCTTCGTCGCATCCGGAGTCAGCCCCGCGTCCTCCACAACGCGGACCATTTCTTCTTGCAACATATTAAAAAAGTCCTGCCCCGGCACAGTGGCTTCAATGGCGCCCACCGGATTGCCCTTAGTGAAATAACCAGGCGTCCCCGGAGCCTCCGATGTCGGCAGCGTGGCCGCAGCCGACGGCGTGTCTACTCTATGCATAGTAACCTCTAGCTATAGCTATATAGAACATGAGTGTGCCCTGGTTTTAACCGATCAATCACACACTCCAATAAATCATTCCCCCACGATCTCAATGGCTCAGTACACGCCGAATCAACCGTAAAATCCGTAATCGTATTCAGCGCCGCGTTGACTTGCCACGCCCAGGCCCACTCCTGGCCATTAATTCCCAATTGGCAATCAAGTTCGCAGTGATGCGGCCGATATTCCGTGATCGTAATCGCAAAACCCAACGCCGCCGCAATATCAATAAAATACTGACGGCTTTGCCCGCCAATTTCTATACGTTTTGCATGCAATGCCCGCTGTCGCTCATCAACAGTATCAGGTGGCGTTGCGCACGGTTCCGGCAGGGCGTAGTACTGCTCCCACTCAAACAACAATTCGACCGCAGTGCGTGGGTCGGTCTCGTCGATAATATCCGCAGCCCGAGCCTCAACCCGCGCCAGCTCCTCGCCCAGGGCATCGATCAGATCATTGAACAAAACATCCTGCAGCAGCATTTCCCACAGCCGCCCAACGGGCAATAATGCCCGGATCAGATTGGCATAGTCTGTCGCTGAACGAATCATGGCAAAGTCTGCCAAGTGATTGTTCCACGCTGCGCAATATTGCCCGTCGCCGGAGCGATATCGACTGTCGGAGAAACCACTTTATAGCCCGTAATCCCAGTCGAATGCTGAATCGCATCGCGCACATCGTTTAACGGCACAATGCCCTGGCCGTTGCCATCTTCGACCTGAGCCTGGCGTAAAAACAAATCGTCCAGATCGGCCGTCACAGCCGTCTGTACATCAGTGGTATTCGGCTTGATCTGAATCGTCATATTTTGCAGCAATTTAACCGGCGCAATCACAGACAACGAAGCCATCCCAGCCGGTCGCAACGTCTCAATATAATCATTAACCGCCAGCACCTCGGCCGCATCCGGGATCAGATCCACATCGTTATCCCGCACAAAAAACACACCGACAGTTCCCAATCCTAGCCAGTTACTCATCGACCAGGCCCGAGTCACCCCGGCCACTTCCAATGCCCAGTGCACATAATCATGTACATTACCGCCGTGCGGCGGACTGCGGTCCAGATCCCGAATACGGTCCCTATATGGCTCAACCAACTCCAAATCAGCCCCTCCGGTGAGCCCATTAGCATCCACGACACCCGAGCCATTCACCCCGGAAATCGGCGACACCAGAGAAAAACTCACCCCGGCATTGGCATTGGTAATTTGCCCAGTCGACAGCGCAGTCACCGGTACCGAAGCCGTCCCTCCGGAAATCGTCACTGCGCTGTCGGCCTGAACCTGGTTGCCATCCGAGCGCTGCAAAACCGTCAACGCCGGAATCTCCGCGCCATCCGTGCCCGTCATATCCACAAAACCCACAGACGGAGCGGCGATTTTTTTAGCAATCCCGCGCCAGTTTCCATACCTCAGCAAATGCTCATCGTCCGCACTGTCCGGAACCACCTGCAGAGCGTTGTAATCCAAATGCCCGTGCAATTCATTGATCGCACCGACATAGGCATTGGATATTGCATTCAGGATATGCGCAGGCAAGCGCGGATCCGCGCCGGGTATCCGGCTCTCTAAATCTGTGAGCAGACGTTCCAGTTGAACGGGCAGGGTTGCGCGATTAAAAGCCATTAAGCAGACTCCAGCAAATACGGTAATTCCTCAGCATACTTTCCACCTTCAACCAGAGGCATATCAATTGTGATCCCAAGCACCCCTGATCGGACCCACCGAGTCGTCACCGCCACCGAAATTGCCACCCCGCGATTAATAAAAAACTGCAGTGCCTCAATGCAATAGGTCTGTGCTTTTAATAGTGTTTCCTGCGTCTCTTTCGCATCGGCCAAAAGCCACAATAACGAACCCATCGAATCACGATCCGGATCCTTATAAGACTCGGCCCAATGACCCTGGCGATTGGTCCCGTTCCCCGGTAACCGTTCGTCCACATCGGCCAGCTTGTCCGTAAACAGCGTATAAATCACCGCAGACCGTAAACCGGTATCCGTCTTAATATCCGGACCCTCCATCAAAAGCCCAAATGAGCTGTTGACGATTGTATTCACAACATCAATGTATAAATCGGTCATTTCGGCACGTCCGTATCGGCACCACCCGCCTGGACACCACCATGCACATGGTTGAGAAACGATATCCCGGATACGGTTATGTCTCCATTTGGGACATCCACATTCGGCGTATCCAATACTATTTTATTGCTGGATTTTACGACCACATCCGGACACGTCACCGTCACTTTCGTCGCACACACCACATCCAGCAGATTACCCTCTTTAAAAATCAGCGTATCGCCCTCGTGCGAGTACAAACCCACCTCGCCGGGCATATTCGCCTTTGTCCGATAGCGCCGATCATCAGCACAGATAAAAACCGGATGCGAAGAATCCCCGCCGATCCGCAGCAGTATTCCTTCGGATCCGACGAGCGGATGCGACGTAAACCCATAGGCCCGAAATACCTCAATTCCATCCAACGCCTTCTCGTTTTTCGTCACCACAGAAACCGTCTGCAAACCGCCACTGTCATCGACCGCAGTCACAACCGCCCGCAAAACCATCAAAGTCGTATTCAAAACGACCCCCCATCCTCGGGGATTGGCAACAGATCAAAAGCCTGCGGCAAAGTTAGCTCGATATCACAATGAACCCCCTGGTCATCGATCACATACGTGCAACCGGAAACCAGCAAATCACCATCGATACCAAAAAAAGGATCCTGCACCCGCACCAGCCGATTCGGCTCCCACAGTTTCGAACCCGCATACCAGCCATAGACCGTATACGTGATCCGGGTACCGCGCCCAGCGCGCACATTCCGTTCCCACTGCGCCCGCTTTTTCAAAGATTCCCCGGCTCCTTGCTGCTCCGCATCGATGCGCAAAGGCCGGTATCGCTTGATACCCGCATCTTTAATAGCCGCCTTAGGCGTCGCCGCCTGCGTACCATTAAATTCATCGGTGCCCACCGTCTGTCCGGCGACAAGATAGTCGCTGTAGCGATCCCGATCACTAAATAACCCGGACGCCTCCCGAATATTCTTGCCCAGCTCCAACGTCACCGGCATTTTTTCAGTGCTTCGCTTGGTCAGAACCAGATCTCCTTGAGCATCACTGATCAACAAAATCCCTCGCTGCCGGGCTGCCCGTTCAATCGCATCAAACGCCGTTTCCGATTCCACTTCGAACCTGTCAAAAGGCTCGCCCACATCCGTGTCCGCAGTAACTTTGATACCAAAGGGCTTGCAAATATCTGTCGCGATCTGCGTCAAATCCTGCCCGTTGTACTGCTTATCCACCGCACTGCAATCCGCAAGATCTACGGTCTTGGCATCCCCGGAAACCGAGATTTCGTGAGAATCTGAATTATAAGTAGGCACTATTTCAGAAACATAGCCCGAAATGACATTAACGCCGTCAATACTCAACCGGCAAACCGCCCCGCGCTTAATGGGCCGCGGCGTCCTTTGATCCGCCCACTTATCCGTATGAGAGATATCAAAAGACCCCGACACCTGCTCGATGGACCGGGATACCGTCACAGACTCCCAGCCGCCATAAATCTGGCCATCCACATGCAACGCGACATCATGCATCGGTCAAAACCTCCAGAGCCTCGCCACCCGGCACAAATCCAGGGTGCGGTAAAGCGTTGCGGGCCACAATGCCCGCAGCCATATCCGCATCGCGGTACAAATCCCAGGCAATCGCCAAAGATGGACGCGTAACCAGCGGTCTATACTCCGTAATCGCCGGCAGATTCGCAGCGCGAATTTTTACATCCGCAACCACAGACGCCCGCAGATCAATCAACTGCGCAGAAATATGATCACCCGCGGTCGGCATCAACTGCTCGATGCGAGCCAATAAATCAGATTGAGCCGCCAACGCCTGGTCACGACTCTCAAAAACCATCGGCGATAAATGCACCGCCTGGTCAACCAGTGGAATCACCAAATCATCCGGCCCACCGACCAAAACAACCGCCTCCGGCGTCGACCGCAAGCTGTCCGTATTACTCTCAAAATTCAAGCCGCCCGAAATCTGGCGAGCCATTTCAAACACCGCTGCCGTTTTTGCAAACTGCAACAATGCCTGGCGGTTTTTTTGTGACCGCAGCCCACTGGACGTCGAGGGGTTGCCACCATTCGTTAGCCGATCCACGCGATTGACCAGCCGCCCATAAGCCCCAAAGGCCGCCAACGGCGTCGTCGCCAGCGCAGATATTCCCGCAATCGTACCCACAAACTGCCCCGCCAGCGCCGCCGGCGTCCGAATCAAAGTCTCGGCCGCATTACGCACATCCGACACCACCGACTTAACCGCGCTCACAGCGCCCAAAACCTCATCGATCGCCAACGTATCCAGCACCGCATCGACCTGATCCATCACATCATTAACCAGCTCCGTCGCAGCCTCCGCCACCCAGTCCGAAGCCTCCGACAAACTAAAGCCATCATCCAGATCCGCCGCATTCGCCACAGCCGATTCATCCGCAGCTTTCGAAACCTTTGCCGCCGTATCGGTTCGCGCCGTTGGATTCTTAATCGGCGCACCCTGGACAAACACCAGGTCAAATCTCACCATGCCCGACTCACTGATCGAATGCGTCTGACTGCCAGGCAATACACTTACCGTTAGCTCCCCGAGCTTTGGATGAACTAATAGCCCAGGACCGGGCTTATTCAATAGCGCAACAAACTTATCACGCGCTGTGTGATACTCAGGGCCGATGATAAAGCCCGGCATGCGTATTTCGCCCGCGAAGAGGCCCATATCTTCGACATACGGAATATCCCGCAGTGGATACTCATGCACCACCTGTCTGCGACCCACTGGATCCTGCGTCTCGTTGGTGTGGAACTCCATTCCACGAAACGACGCTACTCGCAAAGAATCCCGCCAGCTCATTGGGTGCCGACTCCGGCCATTGCAGTGCCGCGTCCAGTCCGTACTTTCATGCCTTTGGCACTCTTCGTCTTGACTGATGCAGGCGCAAGTCCACCATCACTGGTTTGCTTGATTTCTATCAGTAAATTGGCCTCGGGTTGCTTGAAACTTAAGGGCGAAAACTCTGGAGTCTGTAACGCTGCGGCCTCAAATACTGCAGGTGATATGGGTTGCGCTGCCGGAGCCCTGTTGGGATCTCTGGGGCCTAGTCCATCTTGATTCACTTGATTGAACGGTATATCTACACCGAATTCTTTTCCGCGAATTTTTCTTTCGACATCCGCAAAACTTGTACTGCCAATCTTGCTCAGTCCTTCATAGAGATTCGCAACCACTTTGAGTGGTAATGCGAGTAGAGTCAGTGAATCAGCGATCTGTGTTAAAGCATTTAGAAACTTCTCAGCGAATTCAATCGCTGGCTCGAATGCCTTCGTTAGATTTTTGCCTATGTTTTTGGCAAACTCATCCAATTTACCCGATTTTTCCATCTCTTCAATCTTTTCAAGAAATGCTTGTAATTTACCTTTGAGCAGATCGAAAACACCGTGACTTAATACTCTATTTGCAAACCTAGAAAATTGGTCACCCATAAGGTTGACCATACCATTCCAGGTTTTTGTGGATCTTAACGCGGCCCCCTTTGAACGCTTACCCATCTGATCAATAAGTAAAGTAATCTCTTTACGGGCTAACTTTCCTTTCGATGATGCCTCTTGAAGATCTTTTGTAGATCTACCTGTTGCTTTAGATAACAAATCCCAAACTCCGACCCCGCGTTCTATTAATTGCAGAGCTTCCTCCCCTTGTAATTTCTGTTTGCTCCACGCTTGGCCAACGGCCAGCAAAATTCCGTTGAGTGTTTCCTGCTTAGCTCCTAATGCAGCAGACTGATCGGCAATCGCCTGTAAAGACCCGTTCATTGGATCAATACCAAAGGATTTCAATTTAATAAAAGCCTGCATTGTTTGCTGAATTGTAAAAGGTGTACGGGCTGCGAAATTTTCAATCCACTTCCTCGCAGTCTGTGCCTCTTTTACATTCCCTCGAAACAAAGTCGTCAATTGTGTGTTGAATTGCTCAAATTCAGCCGCCGTATCCAAAAAAAACCGCTTAAACACAAAACCCAAAACCCCAAACGAAGCCGCAGCACCCACCGCACCTTTGCCAGCAACCCGCAAAGCACCACCGACTTTACCTAAGCCCTTACTAATACCTTTAAAAATTTTCAGCTTTGTTTCTAATCGTCCTAGCTTTCGATTCAAACGATCAGATTCGGTCGTTAACTTCCTTTGTGCATCACGCAGCTTTCGAGTATTCGTTCCCGCTTTCGTCAATGATCGCCGCAGTCGTTCCAGTTGCTGGGTTTCTTCAGAAAGTTTCCGCTTAAGTTGCCCGGCTTTTCTTTTGGCGTCGTTGAACTGCTTGGTCAACGCCTTCGTGGGTTTTGCTGTGGACTTGAACTGTCGCGCCAGGCGCGACGCATCTTTCGTGGCCTCTTCGAATTTCTTCGATGATTCGCTGGTTCTTTTTTTCAGCTTCTTGAAATTTTCAATCGCTTGCTTTTGCTCACCGAGCTTTTTTAAAGCGTCCCGAGTTTTCTTCAAAGGGGCCGACATCTTGTCGATGGCCTCCAGAATGATCGATGTTTTTAACTCAGCCATGATTCCCGCCGACAATCTTCATAATTCGTACCGCTTGACCGTTCCACTCCCCTAGATCCTCTGCAGTGAATGCATCCAGCTCACGCAGAGAAAAGTGAAATACGTAAGCAATGTCCGCTAGAGTGTCTCTCCATCCGTGGGGGAATCGTCCAAAAAATCGGTAATGACCCCCGTCACCCGCATAAAATCAGAGGCATCCATCATATTGACACTGTCCTCTGGAATACTGGCCAAGGTTGCTGCCATCACCGCCATTTTTTGGATATCGCCGCCCACCAGGTCGAATTTTTTCATATCGCGAACAGTCGGCCTGCGAATATTCAGCTCTGTGACTTCGACCTTGTTCACCAGTACCGGGTATTTCAGTGTGATTTGGGTTGTCATAATGTCTCGCTTTTATTGTTCGTCTACAGATTGCCCGGATAACTTCAGGCTGATTTCACCGGCCCCGGAATCCAGTTGTGGCGGCTCCATTGTCCAGGCGTTACGCATGTGGAAAACCACACCGGTATCTGTCGTCACAATCGCCAGGGCATCCACAATGTCCGCCAATTCTCGGATTGACTGATCCGCAGTGTGCGCTACCTTCATATCCAGTTCTGGAGGTTGAGGATCTTCCTTGTATAAAAACTCACCGCCCGCATAAATGGCCTCTTTGTTTGCACCATCCAGCGTCAGCGTCGCTCCTGGCAAAGACCGAATGACATTCCCGTCAATCCTAATTTCAACCAGACCTGTTACTTGAGTTGCCATAATCTACCCCCTACAGACTAAAAGAACGTCGGTTTTGCAACCGCTCGGGTAAGAGCCATCAGCCCGGTTTGCAAATCAGTTGCGCCGATTGATACCCATTGTTGATCGATGTTCTCCAATGCCCTCAACCTTTGACAGAGATGATCTAGCTCAACACCTAATAGCTTGATATCATTCATAAGCTCTATTTCGGACTCTGAAAGCTCCCGATAACTTTTTATTTTCCTGTGTTGGTTTTCCACGATCTACCCCCCCTATCTAAACTCAGAATGAACCGCAGTAATCCGCAGTTGCCCGACCAGATCCGGATTCTCATACACATCCAACCGGCTCTTATTACTGCCGTTGATCTGCAGCGTCAGGGTTGACTTATACCCCTCATACCCCTGCATCCAGCCGTTGTCGATCGCTTCCTGATACGTCGCAAGAATCACCGGCTTAACCGTCTTAGGCTGAGCAATCGCCTGGCCGCGAGTCACATTCACCGTATCATCGGCCAGCTTATGCCGTGGATACTGCGCGGCAATCCGAGAGCGCAACAAAAACCGCCAACGCTCAAGCGTCTCAGCAGTATTGATATAAAGGTAAGCATCGTCCTGCAGGTTTGAACTGTTGACCTGGTACATACTGATCTGCGCCTCGATCTGCACCGTGCCATCCCTCTGAACCCGATGCGTCGCAATGCCATCAAAGAGCAGAGTATTGCGCTCGGAATCGTCCCAATGATCCTCAATCTTCGCAGGCAAAACCCCCTCAAGCTCAAGAGAGACCAACTGCCTCGCCGGATCATTGGTCAGATTAAACGCCCCAACCGCACCATTCACCGCCGCCCAGATCCACGGCGGTGTCGGGCTGATATTCGTCCCCATCGCCGTCACATGCGGATTATTCCGACCGTTGCCAAACGCAGCAGTCGCCGCCAGATTACCGCGAAATGCGGTAAATGCCCGACCGCCGATCTGACGTAAAGGCCCAAATCTTGAATCCAGCTCGTTTTCCAAAGCCAGCAAATTCGGCGTATCCGTCCACGGCGTCACATACCAGTTCCACCATTCATCGCCAAACGCAGCAATCGCCGTATTAATATCCGGATTGGCTGTACCGCCTGCCATCGCAACAATCGCCACCGCTACACCGGCAGGTGTCGTCTCACCAAAATAATTAAACCGCACATCGATATCGTTACCGGTTTCACCCTTCCATCGGCATGTCAGCGTAACAACCGCCAGAGTCGCACTGGCCGTCACCGGCAAATCAGTCTGCAAAGTAATCGCCGCCGCAATGGCCGCCGCGATCGTCGCATCGGTATCGCCACTGGTCACGCCCACCTGGACCCGATAGCCCGCAATATAAAGATTCAAAGTCCCACTGCTCGTCGCAGGCCCGGTGATCGTTAATGTCCCGGTCGCATTCGCACCCGCGCCGTTTTCATCCAGAGCGATCGCCCACATCTCCACAAACGGCTCGGCCTTTTTCGCCGCCTTGATCATCTCAGCCAACTGAGAACCACGACCAAAATAGCCTTCCGTCACCTCGCTGTTGCTGGTAATCAACGTCGGCACCGCCTGGGCAACGCTTCCCGCAGCCAGCTTTTGACCGATGAGCAGCATTTTAAAAGCAATAACCGGGTTACCCGCCAGCCGTGGATCGAACTCCACATAAACGCCCGGTATTCTCAGATTTGCCGGAATTTCGTTAAATGAAATCTCGCTCATTTTTTATCTCCTTTCGGTGGCTTGGCCTCGAGCACGCTGCCATCCCTCAGCCGTCGTATCCAGAATGGGGTTTTATCCACAAGTGCCCCCGCATCCGGCAACACATTACGCAGATTCCCCGGCATCCGAACGACATATTCTGGCTGCGCCGGTTTAACAAAAATCTTCTTCAACATAAATCACCCATTATTGAGCTAAAGTTTCTTCACTAATCATCACCGGATCATCCGCTGTCCCGCCAAAATTGCTCTCTGCATGAAACAAAATAAAATCCGCCAGCCCGGAAATATCCGGACAATTAAAATCAAACGGTCCAACCTTCGATTCCACCGAAATCCACCCGTAAGGCGCATCCAACTGTCGGCTCTGAATAATGCGATCCAATGGTATGTTCAAGCGCATCGCCGCCTGAAAAGCCATCACCTCATCGATCATCGTCAGCTCGGCCTCTTCAATCGCCAGGCCCCCGGCATCGTCTTCCGTCTTTATTTGTCCGACGAGGATAAAATCGACGTATCGCTTATAGATCGAATCCTCGGAAATGCCCTTGCTGACAAAGGAATAAACCCCTTTTCTCAGCTCCTGTTCGTCGCGGTCTGAAAAATCTTTTAGTTCCCGTACCACTAGCCGATGAGTCAGTCCGGACTGCAATCCAGCCCGCATCTGCTCCATAATCACACCCGATTGGCTCATAGCCCGACTTCGCGCAATCCTTTCGCTGCGCCTTCGCGTACCAGCTTGATCACCCGGCTTTCCTTAGCCTTCAACGCCGGTTCCAGATACGGCTGTTTCGGCGTACCCTTACGTGCAATCGAGCGGGCCATCACATACGCCAGGTCTTCCTCAGACATTTCGGAGTCATTGGGTGAAATGCCTTTTGTCTTGATCCAGCTCAGCATCGCATCATGGCTGGGACTGCCGCCGGATTCAGCGCCTTGCTCAACAGCACCCGCGTAATTCAATCCACTGCCGACCAGATATCGAATATCCGACTGCTTTTTAACCGTGATCGAGTTCGTCAGGTTAGAAAACGCTTTCGGCGCTTCCTTACGTGCTTCACGACTGATTTCCAATGCCCCGCGGTGCAACCCCCGCGAGACATTGGAAATCATCGCACTCGGGAACTTCTTAAACGCCCGCAGTACCTTCTCATCCTTGATATCAACTTTAAGCGCCAGGCTCAAAACGAATCCCCCGGCCCTAAGACATCCGCAAGAAATAACAAAACCTGCTCACCCAAAGCAAAGCAGAATCCAAAAATAAACCCCACGATCATCACGCCGACCGCCGCCGCTTTTAGAATGGATTCACGTCCATTCACCGACCAGTAATCTTTCTCGTTCGGATGTCCCATCATCATGCCGCCTGTCGGTCAAATTCATCCATCAGCTGCTTATACAACGCCGCCGGAGTGCCATTCTTAGGCCCCGACTGCAAACCATCGCGCAACTGCACCGGCTTACCCACATTCCGATTTGCCAGCTCCTTCATGGCTTCTGCACTGGCGCGTAACAGCACTAGATGCAAATACTGATCCTGTATCGTTGTCTCGGCATCGGTATCGCCAATCGCATGCCGCGCTGCATAAAAATAATCGTAACTCACACCATAGGTGTTAATTTCCTGAGCATTCGGCGGCGTGTCGAAATACAAATTTCTCACCCCACCAACATCCACAACCCGCGGCTGCGGAACAGGGCGCAGATAGTCCGGGTTCCAGGGCTGTTTCGCTTTTTTAATGCGAATCCCCCAGTGTGAAAATCCGAAAGTGTCAAAGTCAGCAGGCACCGTATAGCTGTCCACATCCGCCACCAGCGTCAATGTCCCTTTAACGCGCCTCGGTACTGCACGCGACATATCCAAAGCCGTCAGATCCAAATGCCGAATAAAATCCTGATCGCCCGGCGCGGTGAACTTCTTCGCCGCATCGTGCAAAATGCATTTGATCTCGGTAATCAGCTGGTTTCGGTTCATCCGGCGATCTGATTTGCGAACTCGCTGATAACGAGCCCCACGAGCAACATAATAATGGCCCATTCCCGCTTGGCCCGCTTCTCCATCTCCTTCTTAATGTTCTCGATAGCAGACTGCGTCAAAGCGATATTCGTCACAATGCCCGTCGTTCCATTACCGTACAGCGTGTTACGTATAGAGTTCACTTCATTCCAAATCGATTCCTCACCACGACGTACTTCTTCTCTCAGTTTTTCGCTATCCATGTGTATTTCGCTACCGGGTGCGGCCACTAAACTTCTCCACCGTTCTCAGAGTCCCCATTCCGAGCAGCGCAAAAACCAACTCCGTCATCATATCCGTCGGCAATTGAGGCCCCGGCGCACCGGTTACCCACTGAATCACCGGATTAATCAAAAACGTCATGACTAAGGCCGCCACGCACACCCAGCCGATCGCGGGCCGCCAGCCCGAGATATAAAAAGTTCGCCGATTGGCGGTTAATTTCGCAACTTCCGGATCGATCTGAGTCGCTTTTTGCAACACCAGATCCTTGACCAACTTCACCGCGGCCGACTGAGCCTCGCCAACAGCGTGATCCGCGAGAACGTCGACAATACGACGCACAGACAGCCCGGAATCCCCGACATCCATTCCATTAACCATGCGCTTTAAAGCATCAAACATCCGCATCGTCACCCTGAGCAACCTCCGGACTAATCGCCCCAACAACAATCTCAATAAAACCCTTGCGCTCAGAATGTTCGTCCAGGAACCCCTGCAAATCTCCAGCCTCAGCTTGCTCCACCTCAGCCATAAAATCAGCCCGTGCCAAACGCTCCTGATCAATCGCTGACAATACTCCTTTCCGGGTATGTTCAGACGCCAGCTCCGCCTGCTCCAACGCATCCAGTTCATCGGCCAACAAATTCAGCATCGCCTTGGCCACGCTGGCAACATTGCCGCCCAGAATCGCCTCGATAAACTCATCCGCGTCCTGCAGTACTGGTTCAACGGCAGGTTCGGGTTCTTTCAAACCCGGCACCTCAGCCTCGTCCACCAACACAGTCTCTCCGGGCAAAACAGCCCGACCGCCAATATAACGAACGGTCGATCCCGTATTTTTTATCGGTTGCATAGAGTTTTCCTATTAAAGATTCACACGATCAATACGCGCAGCTGCACTGAACAGCACAATCGAAGTCAATGCACGCTTAAGCTGAGTCGGTGTGTGCAGGATCAAAAACTGATCCCCATAGGCTTCTTTCTTTCCAGTAAAACGCCCATTGGCATCTTTCTGATTCTCCAGCTCGCCCATCGTCCACGGTTTCATCATCCGCAACCGCGTCTGACCCCGCTCACCGAGGACTACCCGCTGGTCGCCCATCCACAGCCCAGGCGCGGAGGTTTTAAAGTTCGGAATATCCTTGACCCGTCCCAAATTCCCGTCCATAGACAAATCCGTACCGGGTCGTTTACTGTTGGCACCAAACTGCTTGGCCTGCTCGATCTGCGTCATCGCCGTACCGCTCATCAAACCGAAATTAGCCCGGTGATACCGCTGGTCCTCGATCACGCTCTTGCGTAATCCGTAGCGATACAAAAACCCATCCCAATGCGCATCGACATCCGCAGCCCCCGGATCGGTATCAAACTGGAATGCATTGGTTGCATAGCTGTAATCGACCAGCAACGCATCAGTACCGCCCGGCGTTTGAATCACACCCGCCTCGTTAACGATATAAATCTCGCCAACATTGTAATTAATCACGTAATAATCACCGGCAGCCTGTGCCCCAGAGCCATCATATTCGTTGATTGCACCACCTTTAAAAGTGACCGTAATCGGGTTGACAGTAGCGCCCACCTGGCTGCCGTTCAGATCGTACTGCGCCCGAGGATGCACAACCGGAAAATTCACCAAAGTGAAAATGCGATTCGTGCCATTGGTCTTTGGCCCCAGATCCTCAGCCGACACCGCCACAGACACATATTCATCCGCGGCTCGCAACTGCTCGTTAAAAATCATCTGCTCCGTATCTTCCGCAATAATCCGGCTGGCATTGCGCTGATTTTCGACCAGCGCATCCCAGTTCAAAATCCCGGATTGCGTCAAATACCGCAACTCGTCCGATACCTCAAACGCAATTTTTTGCGGAATCGGGTAGGCTGTTTCAGAATCCTGAATCACTCCCGCGCGTGGAATAGAGCCGCCTTCATAAGTGCGCGTATTATTCCGTCCTGCGGCAGCAGGGTCACGATGTGAATACGGAATCAGCGCAGAACTGGCAAAGGGCAGGGTACCCGAGTCCACAAACTGCAAACCCACCAACTGATACACCGCCTCACGAATCACCGTCCGCTCGAAAATCGCCGGGACCGCCACATCGGCCACCACGCCGTCGCCACCGGACAGCAATTTATGCTCCCTGGCAAGATCATCCCCATGCCGGGCGTCATACATCGCCAGCACTTCGTCCGCCAAAGCCTTATTCTCAGCCAAAAGCACACCACCAGTACTTGCATAACGCCGCGAGTCGGGCTGACTGGAAAGATTCAACCGTTTATCCACAGACTCCTGCAGCGCTTTGACATTATTCGAATCATCGACAGTAATATGCACGCTGCCCGACGGCCCGGCAAAACCCTTCGCCGCCAGTTTCGCATTGACCGCAATCTGATTGCCCAGGGCGATCTGATGTTCCGCCAGTGATTTGACCTGATCCTCACTCATCTCCGCCGTGATCATATCCCGCGCAGAGCGAACAATCGCCAGAGAATCTTCCGAGAGAGCTTTCAGACCCTCCGAAGCATCAATCAAAGTATCGAATTGTCCCTGTCGAGTTTCCAGCGTCTCCGCCAGCTTCTTTGCGTCGGCCGCCCGCGCATCGTCACGCTCAGCCAAAAGTTTTTCCACATCCGCCGCAGTTAAACCCGCACCCCCCGCAGAATCCGGCATCTTAATATCCAAAGTCACCGCCCCCGATCCCGAAGCCTCGGCCAGAGTCTTGCCGGTGTCCTCAAACTGAGAAAACAAAGCCTCCATCGCCGCTTTATCCTCGCCCAAAGTCTTCGCCGACAGCTCAAACGCCGCAACCAGCTTCTGTACAATGGCCTCCGACAATTTCAGCTCGCCGAATTTTTGGTTCAGTAATTTAATCAGTTCCTTCATATTCATAATTGCGCTCTCGCTTAGTTTGTGGGCAAGTTCAGGGTTAAAAAATGTTTTTACATTGTCTTCGGCAGTGGGTTCAGATAGGCGTACAGGATCCAGACGCTTTATAACGGGACGGGTGGTCAAACCCGCACCCTGCAAAAGAGTCCCATGTTTCTCACCGGTCTCGTTATCCCGGAAATTCTCATGGAAATCGGCGCTTAAATAGATAAAACCGCGCTTCTGCACAGCCTCAAGCCCGTATTCAGTCCAATCGACCTCCGCAAGCAATCGCCCGTCAGAAATCGTTAACGACTTAATCGTCCCGGCCGAACCATTTTTTGGATTGTGTTCAACATCAATAAAAATATTTTGCCCGTACGTATTTTTATTGAAGTTATCGACCATCGATAACAGCATTGCCTCAGAAATCTCAAACCGCCCATAACGCGGATCCGAAAAGTGGCCGGTACGCAGCACCGTGACAGTACTGGTTTTATCCTCTCCGAGTGTGATTTCGCCCGACAGAAAACGGACGATCACCGGGTTCCCAGGCTCACTCAATAATATTCGTTTCGAATCACTCATATTTTCAACACGTACAAAAAAAGCCGAGCGCTAATGACTTGCGTCATCAACAACCCGGCTTCGTGTGTTCCGCCTTTGTGGTTGACTTACCAAAAATTTTCTAACTTATAGCGCGGAATCCCGCGCGAGTCAACTAGCGCCGCTCAATCGCCCGATACCACCGCTCCCAATGCGCCTGATAGCCACCGCCATCGACATCAATCACCGCCTGGTACTGTGCATTTTTCACCAGAGCCAGAGTATCCTGCAATATCCCCGCATAGCGACCATTCGACGCCGCCACATAATTCAGCGTTAAAGGCCACGCCTGGCCGAGCACATCAACACCCGCGCTGTCCTTAAGCGTCACCGAAACTGTGGCATCATTAATCAACGCACCACTGGCCCCATCACTCAGCGCATCGACCTCGATATAGTTATCGTTACCTACAAAAAGATAATTATTCGACATAATTCAACCGTATTTCAGCACCCACAGCCGGGACAGACTTCACCGCCGCCTCAAGCCAGCCCGAGGCCGCAATATACGAACCCAATACACCACTTGCCGCAGCCTCAGCCAGAGCAGTCACCGATAAAGGAATCTGTGTCGTCATCGAAGCCGACGCCAAAGCATCCGCCAGAGCAGCCCCCGACAAACCCTGCTCAGCGGTCAAATCGCCCTGGGCAAGTGCCTGGGCCAGAGCAGCAGCATCAAATGTTATTTGAGCCGACAAATCACCGCTGCTATTCGCCACAGAAACCACCGCGCCCTCCAGACGGATAATGGTTGATAGCCCACCGGATACAGACACAAACGCCTGAGCCTGACCGGCCAGATCGATACCCGTATCAAGATCACCCGTCGCCGCAGCCTCGCCGGAGACAGCACCCGATAAACCAGAACCCGGCGAGGTCAAATCGGCCGAGGCCAAGGACTCAACCAGAGCCGAGCCGGACAAAGTAATTTGTGTGCTAATTTGCCCCTGAGCACTGGCATCCGCCGCGGCATCGCCGCTAAACAGCGCCCCGGCATCCAGACTGCCAGTCGCTAGTGCTTCGGCCAGGGCAGCGCCCGAAAATTCTATTTTTGCAGTCAGAGAGCCATTGGCCGTGACTACCGAGGCAGCCACACCGGACAGATCAATACCCGTATCCAAAGCACCACCCGCCAGGGCATCACCCAGAGCTGCACCCGTGACCTCAATACCCGTCGTTATCGAACCGCTGGCACTGGCATCACCCGAAGCATCACCCTGCATTGAGATCCCGGTCTGCAAATCACCCGAGGCCGAGACATTGCCCGCGGCATCGCCTGCGAGATCTGCAGCCGGACCCCCGGTCGATGTACTTACCCAAACCAGCCGCGGTTTCGGACGAAGAGGCGAGAATGCATCATAATGCAGATGCATCAGCATATCGTCGGTCAAACAAAGCCCATCGATAAAATACAAAAAGTGAAACCACCCCTTGAACGTCCGATCTGCCGTCGTTCCGGTACGGGCAATCTTGGTTGGATCATTATTAAAAGTGACATCCCCGGTTTTGTCCTCGGATGACGATACAAATGAACCGGAGCCGTCGATTGATTTAAGTGTGTATTGCGATCCGTCGTAAGTGACCGCGATCAAATTGAGTCTTTTATCAACACTCAAGTTTCCGGCGAACAAAGTCTCAAGCGCCCGACTCCCGCCAAATCCAACGCGTGAGCGCGCAGTAATATTTCCGCCCGAATTCTGAGTGCCAAACATAAACGTATGGTCACCCATAGCGGTTCCGACATCTTTGGCAAAACAACGGTAGTCTTTCTCAAAAACATAGTCGCCCGACTGAAAGCTAAGCCCAGCTACCGCGCTGAACAATTGCCTGTTTTTAATCGGGATATTGTTCGTGCCTAGATCATAATGATTCGCTGGATTATCCTCAAACCGAGCACCCAAACCAATCGCATAATCATTAAATACCGGGTTAATCGGGATCGATCCAACCGCATCAAAATCAAACCCCTTTCTCAATCCGAGATTGACCAGCCTTTTTTGGTTAAACAAATACGCGACAGATAAATGGCTACCAATCAGGTCGTCTTCATCCGCGCAAACATCATAAAGCGGCTTAAAGCCGGGCGGTGATGTATTAAACAGTTTTGATTGTGCGAAGTAGCCCACGATTTATTTCGCGACTGGGCCAAGGGGACGGTAATAAAGATCGTGCCCGGCGAGTAAATTCGACGTCGCGGTTTGCAAATAAATATAATATTCTTCGTCGCGCTCGACATTACCCACGCCAAAGACATTAATAGTCGTCGGATTCGTGTCAAACGGCAGAAAGGCCACCGGCCTCTGATAATTAGTTAAACTAGGGACATCGGCATCTGTAGCAGGCGCGGCAATAATATTCTTTTTTCTGCCGTATATTACTGCACCTTCCTGAGCGCCTGCCGGAAAACTCAAATCACCGATCAACACGAATTCCGCGCGGTACGCGTTTTCGCTGGATGCAAGCAAAACAGCAATCGATGCAAGCCCAAATGTCCCCGCATTAATCTGCGCAGAGCCGGCCCCATCAATGATTTTGATCTGGTCGCCTTCACCGCGAATCCCTGATCCGGTAGGTAATGCCATTACTGCACCCGCGCCTGATTAATCTCGCCCAGCGTCACCGTCGAACGGCCAAACCCGATCCGCTCCAGCACATTTCGATTGCCCCAAGCCATCCCCTTGAGAGCGGTCTCGTGTGCGGAGCTGATCAGGCCGTCCGCAACAAGCTGAGAAACATTGGCATCATAAACCGCCCGTACACTCGCATCGCTGGTCAACAGCGGCGTGTCAGAGCTCATTTCCAATGCTGAAACCGTATTAATCGCCGAGTCCAGCGTGGACCTTTTGACGCCGCCCCATTTATTGACAGAGACCAGATAAAATACCGCCGAGTGCTTATCGATATCGACGGGCACCAGAACCATCGTCGTCTCGACGTGGGTTTTTACCTGGGCAGGGGTCATGCCGCTATAAACCGCGTCCTGCAATTCAGTGCGCAGTTTTGATAAATCGCCCGCCTGGGCGAAAGACCAGGCGAGTAACAGCACGATTAACAAGCCAAAATGTTTAGCCCGAATCATTAGTTGTCTTCCTGAATCGTCAACGCTCCCGCCGCAAAACTCGGGGCCGCATCGCCGTTATTAATCGTTTTACTGGTTGTCAAAGCCGCCTGATACAGCAAATTCCCCCCGGACAGTGCATCAAAAATGCCAAAATGCGTCACTACGCCCCAGTTCGCCGTCGGAGCAGCAAACGTCACTGCATTATTATTGCTCGTGGTCCCACCGGTACCGGATGAGGCCACCGTCGATCCAGGCGCTTGCGTCCCCGCCCAATTCGCCAAAGAACTGGCCACCGCAATCCGCGCATACGCACCCCCTGCAACCTCAACACCACCGCCCGCATCGGACGGAGCGCCGGTAAACAGCGCGATAAAAACGCTGGTCGGAGCCGTAAACGGCTGACCGCGCAGAATAAAATCAGTCAGCGCATTTTCTAAATAATCAGTTTTTGCAGTCATAGTTGCCTCATTTGCTTACCAACTCCCCGTCAGTAAAAATCGAATAAAAAAAATAATCCCGCCAACACACATAAAAATGGGCAGTACGTGGAACAAAAAATAAACAAGCGTCCGAAACATATCTCAGCCAATAAAAAAGCCCGGAATCGCGAAAGCGAAACCGGGCTCTGATGTGCCAGCACTAGGGTTTGTAAGAAAGCTATTCCTTTTTCAAGAAAAAATCAAGTTCTAAAACTAAGAAACTTTAAGCCGCACAGGAACAGACACCCAGGTTTTGCAATTTTTGCAAAGCGCTTCCGACTTGGGATGAAAACGGATTACCGGAGACCGCAAAGCCTGGCCGTCAAATATCAGCTTAAAGCAGCTTGGGCACTCGACTGGTGGAGGATTAAAACCTGCAGATATTGATACGACCTTTCTGTAAACGCGGACAGACAATCAAACCACCATATATTGTGTTTCAATATCGATAATAATACATGTTATAGTGGATCTTGTCGTTGATTGTCATTAAAAAAGCCCCGCCAGAATCAACCAACGGGGCTTTATACTTTCTTCGACGAGCTCTTTATGATGGCGGGGTGGCCGAATGGACAGGCGGAAGGGTCGCAATCTTTCAAATACCGGTTCGAATCCGGTCCCCGCCTCACTCTTTAGCTCACCGGGTTGCGGAGCTGCACAACCCGACAACTTCAATTATGGTTCCCCAAACCCACTACGTCAACCCCCGCCGTCACCGCCGTCAACTACCGGACACCCGCTGACCCGCCTCATCCATCCACATCCGAATCGACACCAGATCATCTTCCACCGACTTTAAAACCTCCGCCAGCCCCGTAGAGCAGGGCACCGACAGCATAATCTCGCCAAAATCATCGGTCACTACTGTCCCGGCCAGAAACTGCACCTTACCAATCGCCTTCTCCACCCGCTCATCCGCGGCCGATGCCGTCATAATCCGATTACAGCTACACATCACCCACCCCCTCGCGGCATTCAAGCTGCTTCATCTGAGAAGCCGACAAAATCCCGTCCAACGGCTCGCCAATCTCCGACGACAACTTACGCGCCTGCGACAAAAACACCGTCCGAAGCCCCTCATTATTGCACGAGATCGCCTCCTGCAAGGTCAACCGAATCTCCTTACGCACCGCCAACCGGTCACGGATCGGCAGCGAAGGCGGCTGCGCCGCGATGTTTTTTATCAACTGCCGCTCGCACTCGATGAAATAGCGCCGGGCTTCCTTGCCCTTTGGGGTGCGCTCGACCATAGAGAGTTCCTTGGCCATGTCTAGGGTTAGGTTGTAGTCGATTACCTTGCGCGAGCCTCCTCGACCTTTTGAAATAATAATTTTATTATTCCAAACAAAATCTATACCATCCTGAAAGTCATACTGTTTTATGCGTAATGCCATCCAGTTTCCAAAACGAGAACGGCATCCGAGGAACGCGTGAAGCGTTCGACCGTCTACGATGTTTTGAGAAATGTTTCCAATTTCCCCGGTGAAGACCGGAATCAGTTGATTGGACATAGTAGTACCTCTTTGATTTCATTTATATGAAGCCCAATAGGGCGCCGGGAGCTAAATACCGCAAAGAGACGGCCGGAATATTCCCCGAAGGTCTTGTATTATCCGACTCCCGGCATAAACCGAGATAGTGAAAGGCATAAAAAAGCCGCAAGACTTTCGGGTGCGGATATCCGCTCTTTGAGGAGTATTTAAGCTCCGAACCTTGAGATTATGCCTGTTTTTATGTATTGTCAAGTGAACATATTGCGTTTTACGACAGCAGTTGTACATCGAACAAAGATTCGAACGAAGCGTATAAATAGAATTATAAAATACGGATAGTCTATTCTAAAGGGAAAGATTAGAGGAGATGAAAAATGAATTTTATTAACAAGATTATTGCTTGGCATTCCAAAGAGGAATGTCAGCACACAGTACAAGTAGGCTTGCATGTTTTGATTACAAAAGAAGAGAATCTTTGGTCTGCACAAGGGCTGGAAATTGATTATGCAGCATGTGGAACCAGTTTAGAAGATGTAAAATATCGATTTGAACAGGGCTTGGACAGGACAATTAAGACCTACCTTAAAAAATGCCAGAGTATCCAGAATTTAATAAACCCCGCGCCAAGTGATGAGTGGGTGGAATACATGAAATGTGCGTCCCATCCTCATTTAAGTATGAAAATCTGTCAGCTGGTTCCGGAAGATAACGAATTCTCTATGATAAATCACATCGGATTTATCGATAAAACTGCTACAGCTTAGTGCGGCTACCAAAAGATGAATTGGACGGGGCATTATCCAGGGATCGTGTAATTATCACAAAAGGGGTCAGACCCCTAAACACTTTAAACACTAACCGTCCCGGTCACCAAAAAGTACATTCATAATTTTATCTCAGGCCAGTCCTGCTTCATAAACCAATCGATATTATCGCTTTTTCTCTGCCTCAAGGATTCGATTTCTGATGGTGTCAGCATCGTCGGATCGCTCGAGGTAGCGAGCCTCGGACTCAGTGAGTTGCCCGAATCCGTAGCCGTATTTTTCGACCCACCAGTTTTCAAGTTCTTGACCATGTTTGTTGCGTAATTTTTCTATTGTTGATTGGGTGACTTCAAGTTTCGCTGAATATGGCTTTCCCGTCAAGACCGTGGCTCCGATAACATCACCGCCATTCTCTTCGATATAGCCGCGCAAATTAGCCAGAGTTCCACCCTGACCGACAAAATCGTCGACTAATAAATACGACACGCCAGACTCGACTATGCCACCAAAAGCTGCGGGCGTGGCCAGGCGGCTGTAACCGGAGGCACCTGTATGTCCGACCCGGTTAATTTGCACAATACTTTTATCTGTTGGGCGCCCTAATACACGGGCCAAAACAACGGCCAGAGCCTCAGGAATCATATTAACACCCTCAGATTCCTCCGCACTCACACTGATCAGTATGGCTTTTTCATTTTCCAGCAATCGATCAATGTCTATTATAGACTGGCGGCTTACTGTATCAGAAACCAGTCGTTTCGCAGCGTCTCGGTCTCCAGATTTGGCTGCACGGTAATCCGAGTGTTGTTTAACAGCGCTTTCTGATGCATGAATCGATACATCGGGAAATCCATTCCATGTTGCACGGGGTACTTTCACGCGATTGCCCTCAATAATCGGTACGCTAAAGTGTAGCGCATCGGTGTCAATACCGCTTTTCTGATATCTGACTTTTAAGTTTGCCCACGGCGTTAATATTTGCCTTTCTTTTAATACACCACTCTGCAAGGCGGCGGCTTTTTTCGTCGAACCCAAAACACTCGCTTGCGTAGAAGCAGATTGTCGCTTCAACCAGTCGATACGGTTTTCTTTTCCTCTTTTGTCAGACGATTTCACCTCATCATCAAACACAACCTCAACAAAACTTTTTGTATTCGGATGCGCGGGCCAAGGACTGCGGCCTTTTGGATACACACCCGGCCCAAGCCCAAAGCGGTTCACACTGGCATGCATATCACAGATGTCCACCTTCGGATGCCCAGGCGACAACAAAAACCGGGTACCAATCACGTCCGGATGTTCAAACGCCGCGGCTTGATACGCTTCGCCGTGCGCCCGGTTGATCTCAGTACGAAATAACCGCAGCGCATTATCGTAAGGACTCCCAGGATTTTTCAGTATTTCATCCCGAATCCGACCGCCGACCCGTTCCGCCGAGGCCTGCTTGATCTTCCGCTGCAAATCGCCCGGAACCGGTTGACCACGCGCCAGCAATGCCTCTGCCGCCTGTGTCGCCGAGTGCCCCTGAATCACTGCCTGTTCAATCGCTTCCTGCACCACCCTCCGTGCATGTCGATCATTACGCCAAATGCGATCCGACAACTGCAACCCGTCGGCCGCCACAAAATCCCGCACAAACCGCACCGCATCATCGGCGATCTGAGACAGACTCGATCCAACTACAACCGAATCCACCGCCAAAGGCTCCACGCCGATCTTTGCCGCCTCAACAAAAGAACGATCCAGCAAATCCAGCTTTGCATTCTCCAACTGCGCCAATCGCGCCTGCGCCTGACCCAAAAGATCCTGCAAAGTCTCAAGTCGCAGAGAGCCCTGGCCATCCGCGTATTGCTTGACCTGGTCGTCCAAATCATCCACCGCCTGACGGTAGATGCGCGTCAGATCCGCCAAAGCCTCCTTATCCAACCGCGACATCGACCGCCGGGCCTTCGCCGATCCGCGCTTGATCGCGGCTTTCTGAGCCGTCCGTTGGTTTTCCGCCAGTACAACCGCAACCATAAAGCTACAGTTTCATAATGACAGACGTTTTTTTCTTAAACCCAGACACCGTGCCTGCTCCCAGGACAGTGTTGTAATACTTTTTCCAGTACTCCGCGAGTCCGTTCAGATCGTCCGCATCCGGAAGCCGGGCCGGGACCCGTAAGTAATGAACCCGGCACATCGCGGTGGCGTAATAAGCGTTTCCGTGTAACTGCTGCGCCCGAGTTAGTCCAGGCACTAACAGATGTTCCACGCCAGATTCGACCTGTTTTTTAAACTTCAAAAAATTCCTCCAGATGTCATCATGCGTCGCCAGCTCCATCTGGTACCAGCTCCGCGCCGGGCCTTTGTGTAGCTGCCGAACATACTTGAATCCGGACTCAGCCAGCCCGGTACCTATAATCAAACGCTCTGCCGATTTGCTGTAATACCCAATTTCCTCAAGCGTAGGCCGGACAATATAATCCCGTATTTGCCTCAGTCCGGTGATATTCATTCTCGTATGATCCAGAGTCGAATATTGCCGTCGGACATCATCGATGCATTGTAAAACCGTTCAATAAACTGATAACAACTCTGATCGATTTCGCAAATCAAAACCACACCAGGTTGTAGACCCAGAAGGCCCGCATAATGTAAAGCCTGAAACCCCGACTCTGGCCACTTGTCTGCAAAATCAACCTCAATGGCGTAGTCTTCGGTAACACAATCTACTCTGCTGTTGTCTTCCAATATGACTTCCATCTCGCCGCCTTTTGCGGAGCACCATTTCGCCTGATAGTATTTTTCTGGATTCAGTCTTTCAGCAAACGAATCACTGGACCCCAAAAAAAACAAAACCGCAATCAATAAAAATCTCATAGTCACCCCCGGGTGCTAATGGTTGTAGAACTTTCACCTTTCGGCGCATTGCCCGGCGTCACGCTGACGTTAGGACCACCGCGGCCAATATTGTTCGGATCCGGAAACGGATCGTCCTCGTTTGCCTCAGCCTCGCGCTGTGCCCGCACATCTGCGGGATTCAACCCGGCCGACTGCCAGATCATATCCTTTGGAACGCCCATTGCCTGGTGTTTCAGCGCCAGGTCTGCGCGTTGATTCGGCGTATCCGTGCGACGCTCAGCAAACTGCACAGAAAACTCAACATCGTCCGGATTAATCCCGCGCATCAGTAAATCCAGTCGGAATATATTTTCATACGCCATCGATTGCGTATCCTGCAGCGCGTCGATCTCTTCAAAAAAATCCTTTTTCAGATCCTCAAGAATGTCCCGATTCAACCCCTCGCTGTAACCAAACAGCGCTTTGGGCGCAGGCGTACCCGCAAAAAAAGTATCCAACAGATAACTGACATCGGCGATTTGATCGAGATTTGCATCACCCTGGACCGCCGACACTCCGCCTTTTCGATTCAAATAGAAATCAGTCGTGATCTGATCCTGGTCCATCTCGATTTTGTTTCTATAATCCAGTAGATCCTCTTTCGTCGCACCTTCCAGAACATGCGCCATACGCAGCGGCGCACGAGTCCGGCGACGAATCACCAGATCCTCTTCGGTCATCGTCAGTTTTCGCCAAACCGTTCGATTCGCATCCAGGTACGGCCGACCCCGAGCGCCGAAGTCGTCAAAGTTATCCGGCGTCAGGCGTACAGTCTCCAGTTGCCACAACGGATACTCGGCAATTTTTATCCCGGTCGTCAGGTCGTATTGTTCCCAGGCTTTTCTCGGATCAATAAACGTGCCGTTGGCATTCACTCTCGGCAACAAAGTCTCAGCCGCCATGCGCACACACTGCACCACCTGGCCCGTCGGATCGATAACCACTTGCAAAGCCAGATTGCCTTCCATAAGCAATCCACGCGCATCGCTTTTCAGTTTTTGATGATTCTTCAACCCCAGACGCCGTTCAAAATCTGCCCAGGCTTTAATTAATCTCTTGTGACTGCTGCCGGTTTTGAGTTTCAGCCCACCTTTTACGACCGACTCAGCCACCCGCTTATGTATCCGTTTTACCCGGCCATCCACCCGATCCATTTCCCGAATGTCCAATATCGCCGCGCGTAGATCAGGATCGACCCACATCAGACGATACAGATACTTCATATAATTTTCTGGAGTCGATCGATAACCGATCTCCGACCAATTCGACGGGGTCTCGCCGGGTAACAACTTACCCGCAAGCATACTGCGCCGGTTTTGAGTCACTGCCGCTAAATCTTGTATAACACCCATCAAGCCACCCGCTCTAGTAGTTGTTTCCGCGTTTTCGTCTCAGTCAGAATTGCCCCCGGGGCCTGGTAAGCACCACGCGTCACCAAGCCCCAAACCGCCGCCATCGCCGCATCGAATAAATCATCACCCAACTTTGCATTCGCCATTTTGTAACTCGCATAACTGGCTTTCGTTTTTTCCGGCACGATATTCGGCAACTGGCGCACAAAATCGCGGAAATCCTCCAACTCTGGATCGTCCGATTGATCATCAAAATAAGGAATAGCCGCCTGGTTATTGTGAAATATGGAACGCAGGGCAGTCGCCATTTGATGCTTTGTCATACCCTCAAACCGAATCGGCGAAAACGCCCAATCAGGCCAGGTGCTCGCCGTACTGTCCCCATCCGCCACCGAACGCCGATCAATATCAGTCAGGCCCGCAGCAAACAGTTCATCATTTAATTGAGTCAACATCCCAACGCCGTAAGCGTCACCGAATGCAGTGTCCGGCTGAAAATATTCCCAGAACCCGATCAAGTCCCGTTTCACCACCTGGTCGTCAGCACCAGCAACCCACGTTTTCACAAAAGGAAAACAAACATAATTACCAATCTGCTCAACCACTACCAGAGCATGCTTTGAAGCCGTCGCACTCTCACCATGTCCACTGGCATCGTACCCAAACCCCAAAAGCCCACGCTTTCTGTATTTCTCTCCCGGTAACGGCTGCGCCAGGGACAATTTTGCCATCAGCCCAACTTGCAACGCCCGACGCACATACTTTTCATAAATCAGATTGCGAGCGCTGACATTTTTGCACAGCAGCTGGCGCATATATTCATCCGGCGATAACTGGTCTCGCATCTCAGTCATAAACTGACGATTAATAATGCCCATTTCCATACCCAGATGGACATCGATAATGGGCAGAGTAGAGTATCCCGAGCTGTTCACCAGATCAGTCAGAGTATCAGCGCCTTTGAACACGCCGGTTATTCGAATCTGTGGATCATTCTTACTGTTTTCGCTCGCGCCCAGGCGACGCGCCGAACCCATCATCAAAAGAAACCGGGAAAACAATCGATCCTTGGGCATGTCGTCGACTTCCTCAAGCGATGCCGCGGTCAGATCGCCACCATCGACCTGAGCCATAATGCCGTAAGCCTGAGCCTTCGAACGATTGGCAAACTGATAATAAGTGTCCGCCAGCTGCTTTCGGCCACTTTTCACCATCAAATAATTTTGCAGGATTTCAGAGCGACGAATCGCATCCATGTGATACCCCAGATTAACCAATGCCTGGGCCTCGCGCGGCGCGACAATCCCGAGCTCCTGATCGCCATTGCAAGCATTGTGCATTAAAAGGTAGAGCTCCTTTACAGCCGTCTTTCCGGTGCGTCTGCACGAGTAATCAACAGTATTATTCGCCTTGTCCATATCCAGACACTTCAACACCTGCATGGCATCAAGATCGACATTGTGAATATGCTTGTGCCACAGCGCATGATCCCCGGCATAGCGATGTATCTCACGCTCCGCGACATTCTCCAGCTCTACCCGCTGAGCGGCGCTAACCCTAGCCATCTTGATACTCAATCGCAATCGGGTCATTCTCCGACGCCTGGCGACTGTTTTCTATCAGAGTCGCTAATCCTTCCAGAGCTTCTGTCTGACGGCGTTGATAGTTTTCACTTTGCTGATTCGACTCAGCATCATGATCCAGATAGCCTTTCAGAGCTGCTTGATCAGCCGTGACCTTCGGCGTCATCCCCAAATCAGACATCGCCATACTGTTCTTTTGGAACGCATCAGCGATAAACCGCAGCAGTGGGTGTGCCTTGATGACATCCACAGAAACCGATTCACCCTCAGAATCAGTTTTAAATACCGGCTCTTTAATAGATACGCCTTCGTTGATAATAGACAGCAAACACATATCCAAAATTGCCTGATAATGCGCCTGCTTGTGCGCCATCATGTCCGCAATTAAAGACGGATCACGGTTCTCGAATGACTCCATGATGCGGGCCATGTGGCCCGTCTGAGTAATACAAAATTGATTTTTCGAACAGACATCATGCGGAACTTCGCACGATTTACAGAATGCATATTGCCCAGGGCGAGCCTCGAAAAATGTTTTCATCTTCGAATAACGCCCATGCTTCAATCCATTGAACCGATACCGCGCAGAATCCTCGCCTTGCAGATTCGACGACGAAGCAACTTTACCCGCGACAGTCTTCGGTCCGGTCTGACGACCAAACGTCCGCATCAGATTCCGTTCCCACCAAATCTGACCGCACTCAACCTCACACAACGGACAATCCGCAAAATAAGCCCACGGATGTGGATCATTCGCCGGACAATCCTCAACCCGCCCCGGCGCAGCACAAAACCGATAATCACACTCCGAACAATGGAACGTAATCTCAGCCAACGGCATAGACAAATCCCGCGCCATCACGCCGCCCGCCTGAATCTATCAGGCAATTCAACTACAATTTTTCTGGTTCGTAGTAAGCCCTGACCGGGGCGCCA